>WNGK01000005.1_pt1 | contig 257999 bp, 199 predicted proteins | sample 5400601 | NCBI WGS metagenome assembly WNGK01 (sample SAMN13153376, study PRJNA577476) | soil metagenome | isolation source: 60 cm soil or saprolite under Garry oak tree replicate 1 | place: USA:California | collected 2016-06-15 | reverse complement strand
GGGTTCTCCTTGAGATGGATTTACCCATATTGACTTAAACAATTCTGAAGGATTTGTCCAGCCTAAACCCTCGGGGAGAATCTGCAAAGGTACCCCCGTTCAACCCCCGTTCAGCCTCCGTTGCACAGAATTGACTCGCACTTTCAATTGCACCCCAGGTCCTTTGGAATAGCTGGCGTCCGCTCCTGCGAGGTTTAGGTTTACTCGAGGAAACCAAATGACTGTCATTCAATTGGGCGTGCTTGCCCCTTGCAGTTTCTCTATCATTTGACGAACTCCCTGAGCCATGGAGCCGTTTGGATCGAGCCGTAAGTATTCCTGGTATTCGTGAACAGCGCCCTGGACATTGCGTTCCCGAAGTAGAATGTTTCCAAGAAGAACATGAGGCGATGCCAGGTCCGGCAGGTCGGCGACTGCCTTCCGCGCATGAGGAGCTGCTTCCTGCCATCGGCCCAGCGCCCAGTAGGTCTTGGCCAGCTCGTAGTGGCCTTCCGGCGCGTTCGGGTTCAGCTCGAGTCCATGAAGGAGAGCCGTTTCTGCCTGGCGGTAGTTTTGGGTTTGATTGAAGACTGCACCCAAACTCAGATACGCAGCTGCGGACTTTCGGTCGAGGGCAGCGGCCCTCTCCAAGGCGGCTTGGGCGTCCTTCCAGTTCTTCTGCTCCAGATAGGCCGTTCCGAGAAGAGTGTACGCCAGCGGGAAGCTCTCATGGAATCTGATGGCCTTGCGGAGATGAGAAATGCCGGCATCCAGTTTGTTTTCTCTCAGGGCACTTTCGCCTTTCTCAAACTCCCTGCGCGCATGTTCTGGAACGCTTAAGTCGGCCGCAGACACCGTGTCTTCGAATGTGAAATCAGTCGAATCTGTTGGAGTCGGTCCTGGGAGGGGCCTCAGATCCAAGGTTACATACTGTTTCGAACTGTCAACGAGGTTTACTACCAGCGAGACTTCTTTGTACCCAAGTTGACTGATCCGCACAACGTACATTCCTGTAGAATTGGGATGAAACTGGCATTTACCTCCCTGCTCGGTTACGCAATCGTCTGCTGAGCCTCCTTCGGCGGCTTCCAAACGCACATGAATTCCCCGTGGACCCGCCGTGCCGTCCGCATTGCGAACCTGAATGCCGATCTCCATACTCACCCCTGAACGGGAGCTCGATGTAGGGCCACGTTGTGCCCAAAGAAGAGATGGGCAGGAGAAAAATGGGGGAGCGAGAAAAAGAGTTATAAGAGAGAAACATTTCATCAATGCTTCCTCAAAAGGAAAAGGGAGGGTGCTGCTGGAGCGCCCTCCCGGGAAAACAGCCTTGATTAGAAAACGAGGCGCAGACTCGCTCGGGAAGTGAACGGCGGTTGGAAGAAATAGCTGTTAAGTCCGGGCAGCGCGAAAGGCTTCTGGAAGTCTCCGTTGGGAATTCCAAAGCCCTGGTCGCCGTTCTGGTTAAGGAGCGTGGGCCGTTTGGTATTGGCAATATTAAACGCATCGAATCCCATTTTTAGTGTAAAGCGGTCGCTTAGCTTCCAAGGATACTCTATGTGAGCATCCACCGTACCGATGACGGGAGCGCGGCCGAGGTCGCCGCGGCCGAACAAGGGCACTTCGCCGGGATTCTGGTACGCTTGCTGGGCAACGAGCGTGGTGAGCGGCACACCGGATTGAACCCTTACGCCAGCGCCGAAGGTCATACCCTGTAGGCGGCTGCGGTCCAACACGTACGTCGTGTAGACATTGACGACGTGGCGACGATCGGTGTTGAGCGGTCCAATCCCCTGCTGCTGACCGAGAAGACCAAACTTCCCTTCGGTCAGGTCAAACAGCGAGCTGATGCCTGGATCGGCCTGGCCATTGTCATTCCGGAATGCGCCCTCGTAATTGCCGCGAAGGCGAGCGATGCGCCAGTTCGCGACGAGAGCCCAGTTGTGGCTGAAGCCTTTGTTGACTTCGATTTCCACAGCTTGGTATTCGCGCTTGGGATCCTTGTAAGTATCGGGCTTCCCATCGGGTTGAAATTCTCCGCCGAACAGTGCACCCGCTAACGGAATGTACTTCGGACGGCTAGGATGATTCACCGGATCATAATCCGGATTAAGCATCATCCACGCAGCATCATTCACTGATGGAAAGCAAGCGCTGCCCAGAACGGTTCCAAACGTGTTTGCAACGTTTGGCGCGACATACGGCGTTGGTTGATGATTGGTGTCTACGCAACTGGCGGGGAGACCCATATTCTGGACTGCGGCAGCGTTGGCCGCCGACGGATTATTGATTGCGTTCCTAAGGGCGCAATCGAAGGCACCATGCTGATTCCCATTGGCCAGAGTGTCGCCAAACGCTGCACAGGTTATCGGCGATTCGTCCACGGCCACAAAGGTTTGCTCATTGGGGTTTACAAAAATGTCGGACTTGGAGTTCGGATTCCCGATGAAGTAATTGAGGCCTCCTCCGTTGAAGGCCAGCGCGTTGAACTGCTCGACCGAAATGCCGCCTTCGTCTTCGACGACACGCTTCAGGCGCCGGTCGATGTATCGCCCGCTGAGGATGATACCGCCGCGGAATTCGTGCTCAGCACCGACAACGAATTCATCGGTGTATTCCATGCGCACGCCGGGTTGGAAAGGCTCAAAGCCGCTGACGCCAATCACCACGCCGCTTCCGATCCCGCCGGCTGCGTTGTTGAGCAGATGAGCTGAATCGGGAACAAACATGGAACCGAAATTCGGCGTGCCATCTGAGTTGGTCACCACACACGGGGCCGCGGCGGGGGTTCCAGCTGGGCATCCAGTAGTTGTCGAAGCCGGGGCCCAATACGCGCTGAGAACATCATCCTCCGAGCTGAGCTCGCGAACAGCCGCGTCGAGGGGCAGGATGAAGGCATACCGGCCGTAGTTCGCATAGATTTTGGATTTGCGGTCGCCTTTGGGGTCCACGATGAATCCAACACGCGGGGACCACATATCATTGAACAATTTGCTGGCCACGTTACCTTGCAGGCGCTGTTGTTCCCAGCGCAAGCCAACGTTCAGAGCGGCGTGCTTGCCCATGGCCCAGGAGTCGTTTATGTAAGCAGAATGGTACTTTCCTGTGCTCCGTGTCACACCGCCATCAAAACGGCCGCGCGACTGGAGGAGCACAACCTGTTGTGGGCTGCTGAATCCCGGCACGCTCATGAAGGGGCAAAGAGAGCAGTTTGAGGAATTGGGAACGTTCGAGACAAGCTGCAGGTTTAGAGCAGCGTCGCTCTGCTTGCCAGCAACCGTTGGATTCGTCGCGTTAGCATAGCCCGGGTCTCCCCCAGCAGCATTCGTTTGCGGAAGAGTGAATTTCGGCCCACTGTAATTGGTGATGTCGTTGTAGATGGGAAACTGCCAAATGTAGCCCAAACTCAAAGTGTGCTGGTTTCCGAGGAAGCGGAAAGTTTTCGTTGTGTCCGCTGAGATTCCCCTGGTATTCGAGTCGTACGGCTCGTGGAACCCAAAACCCTGAGCCGTGTACGTACCAGCCTGGCCTGGCAAGCCAGCAGTCTGCGTGTTGTCGACAATCTGGACAACGTCTGCCGAAGGCGTTTCGGAAAACTTATTCCAGCTCCAGGTAAAAGCTCCATCCACCGTCCAGGTAGAGGTGAGCGCACCGTCGTAGCGGGCCGACCAGTTCCGCGTCCCATAGCTCCATTGAGAGTTCACCGTCGAGTTTTGTGCATTCAGCGTGGCCCACGGCACGTGATTGGTATATGCCGGGTCGCCAAAAACAGAGGATTCAAATGTATGTGAGTTTCTGAGTTTGAAAGTCAGTTTGCCGGCGTAGTCCTTCGAGTTGGTTATCCGGTCGACGACACCCTGAGTGCTACCGTAGTTGGCGGCGATACCGGAACCAGGAACCGTAGCGACATACTGGTGATTGAAGCTTGGGTTGAAGTTTCCGAAGTAAAAGAGCCGATCTCGCAACCCGCGCAATGGAACATATCCGCCCAACTCCACATCGGCTTCATAATTGACAGTCTCCAAGCGCCGACCAAAGGCGTTCTGAAGTTGGAAATCGTCAGCGTTGGCGGGGGTATCCTGCATGTCTCTGGCCTTCGCATACCCCGAGATCTCGCCATGCGTTTTGGTGCCGCCGGACTTCGTTACAATTTGAACGATGCCCCCGCTAGCGTGACCGTACTGTGGCTCGAAGCCACCGGTCTTTACTTGCACTTCCTTTACGAACGTGAGGTTAATGCCGGATCCCAGAGCGCCATAGGAGCGCGACCAAACACCGAGGCCGCCGAAGGCTGGGTCGTTGATGGAAACGCCATCGGCTATGTAGGAGTTCTCCAGTCCGCTGGAGCCTGAAATCGAAGGATTGTTCGAGCCAGTTTGCAGGCCATCCACTGCCCCCGGACTAAGGTAGAACAAGCTGGACACACCTCGCTGCACGGGGATGTTTTGATAGAACGTATCCGCAAATTCGGAATTCAGAGAGGAGGAGGAAGTATCAACCGTGACCGACGCGGCGCTGACTTCCACGGTTTGCGTAATTTCACCGGCTTCGAGGATTACCTCAACGCTGGTGGTCTTGTTGATGAGAACTTCAGCGCTTTTGATATTCGCGACTTTGAAGCCGGACTTTTGCACCTTGATGGAATACATGCCCGGGATCAGGGTCGAAAACAGAAAGGACCCTTCTTCCGTAGTTGTCTGGGTCAGGCTGCCGATGGGGCCAGTGATCGTGACTTGGGCCCCCGGGACCACGGCCTTGGTTGTGTCGTAGACCAAGCCGCCAAGATTGCCGCGGGCCGAACTTTGGTCTTGTGCAGAGGCTGAGGGATGGACGGCTCCCCCGAGGATCAAGACTGCGACGAAGCAAAACCACCGATTCTTCATAAGACCCGGTACTCCTTTCTCCAGAGCGGTTCAACAAGAATTTAGAACTGGATTATGAATGGAAGAACCCGCAAGCAAACCCGTGGAAACTGCTCAACTCTCTCCCAAGATCGAACAAATCCCGCTGGAAGTATGCACAGAATCCTCCAAAGTTCAGGAGAAATCGACTTATGCTAAAGACTTTATCATATGAATATTCGTAAATATGGATTCTTAACTGAACAGCTAGTTCTAGCACTACCTGTTAGAAGTTCTTAATGACTTGGCCTTTTGAGTCAGTTCAGCTGCTTTCTGGGTACTCCCGATCTCACTGTAGTATTGGGCAAGAGCCAAGTAAAGGGGACCCTGTTCTGGATGAGATGCCACGGCTTTCTCAAGGACCGAAATTGCTTGCTCTGTTTTCCCATTCTTATCCAGACTGGTAGCTATGCGAAGGAGCGTTTCGGAATCCGTATGTTCGGTGATTCCCGCATCGGAATAAAGACTGACCACCGCTGCGTAATCCTTCTTCGAGTAGTAGGCATCCACAAGCCGCGCCCTAGCAATCTCGTTAGAGTCGTCCGTTTTCAGTGCCCGGCGGAACCAGGCCCGGGCCTCATCGACTTGGCCGAGCGCCCAATAACAGAGACCGCGCTGTTGGTCAAGGACACCCCTCCCAGCGTCCTCGGCAATCCCGGGTTCAAGCACGTCCCAAGGCTCCGGACCAGGGGGGGTATCGAGGACTTTGAAGTTCAAAGTGCCAAAGCTGTTCTGTTTTGTTTCGAAGCTGCTGACAGACACGGTAAGGATATAGTTGCCATTCGCTTGGTCGAGAGAGAGCTTTTTTCCTGTGGTCAGCGACCCGCCGGCATCGAACTGCTCCATGCCGACTTCTTCCTGGATTTCTTTCGCGCTGCCGGGGACGGCGGGTCTCCCGAGGGCGTACTGCACATCTAGTTTCTTTCCGAGATTCTGGCGGGGGTCCTTCGCCGGGGCCCAGATTTGATACATCACTTGAAGACTTGTTTCCGGTCCAAGGGTGGGGTCCTTTTCGACGAGTGGCGTAAATTGGACTCCGCCAACAGCAAAAGGTGTTACATCGGCGAGGCTGGGATCTATGTCCGCCGCGGCCCGGAAGGGCAGCACGCTCGGTACAATCACCCCTTCTTTCGGCGGAGCGGGAACTTCCACTTCCCGGGTCGTATGGTGCGAGGCTTTTTGGGTCCAGTCCGTAAATTGGAAGTCCAAATGATATTTTCCCGGCGGAAGGGGCACAGTGCCCTCATAACCAAAGACTCTGTCCTTAACCTCTTCGAATCGGGCTTTCGTAATGGAATCCGTGAGTTTTTTCTCTTGCGTGAAGATGGGCCGGTTGTCTTTCCCGAACACGACTACACGCACTTCGACGGCATAGCTGTACCGCCCGTCCGGCTCCGCGGTCATGCTCAAATCCCTTGGATGGTGAAGGCGAACCGCGTAGTCCAATCGTGTAAGTCCGCGCGAATCGCGGGCCGGGAAAGTTACGATGTCCAGATTCCGGCCTTCCAGAAGCAGGCGCGAGCTGACACTTTCCTTCAGAGTTCTCCTGCGAACGATTTCATCGCGGTTGACCGGCAAATTAGCGAGGTTCCTGATGCTGTTCAACAGGATGTCGGATTCCAGGCTGACCGCTGCGGTGGTCTCGTCGACAGGCTCGTCCGGCAAGAGACTCAACGAAACACGTGCCACCTCGGGCCCGGCGGAATCCCGGATCATCCTGAGAGCCGCGGACCGGGAATTGATGGCCTCCACGCCAGTCACCAGCTTATCCGGACCATCGGTATAAGGACTGTAAAAGCGGTAGTCCCCGCTCCCTTCGCGTTGATAAAACATCACGTAAAAGAAGGGAGGCAGTGCCGCATTCGTGCTGCTGTAGAACCAGATCTCAATGGGGTACAGATTCGCGGAATTGCGGAATATCTCCTTTTGCTGCGGGGGGCCCAACGTGATGTACGTGCGCCCGCGATCGGTCCGCCAGCCCTCTACGCCCGAGCCAATGCCGAAGCGCGCGTTGGCAAAGGCGATGCGCTGGTAGATTTCGTCCTTGTAGGAGTTGGATGGTGATCCGGGATTGGGATTTCGAATGGCCCAAAAGTCTTCGATGAACTTGTCCCGAGCTTCGTTTGTGGTGAGCCGCAAGAACGCGTCCTTTTCGTCTTTCGTGATGATGTAAGCGACGTCTCGCGCGAGCCACTCGCGATAGTTTTCTTCCAGCTTCTGCTTTTTCTGGCAAAGGGCGGCCTGTTGAAAACAAAAAAGGGCGCTTGCCAGTGCTGCCAGAACGCGGAGGGACATTCTTGCGCTGCTGCACGCCCCATTCAGTCTGAATCGATGCATGTGAGATCCGACTTAGGCAGATTTCCGAGTCTGCCTCTCAACCCTGATGCCGTATTCGTTCTGCCAGGGAGCGCGAGCGCTGCCTGGCGATATCCACAAACTTCGCATCGGCGGCGATCTGCTCGAGCATGGGCAGGAGGCGTATGGGTTCCGGGAGCAGGCTGCGGTTCAGGTCCGATTCAAATTGCAGCAGCGCATCATTGATGCCCAGGCGGTCGTACTTCATGCGCCGGGAAATCAGGTCGGCGTCTTCCTGCTGGCGCGCCAGGCCCTCGAAAATCTGCAACAGCTGAGATGCCGCGGGGTTCATGGTGTAATTGAATTTTGTTTCATGGGTTTCCGAGCCGCAGTCCCAGCGAAATGTTTTTTCCCCGAGATAGGCAATCTTGCGGTGAACGTCGAGGTCCTGCCCCTGAAAATGTTTCAGCTCGCCAGCGAGCGCAAACATTTTGCTGCGCAACGGTGCTCCAACCTGGAACGGGGTGGCCCCGGGGTCTTCGTCAAGCTGGCGGATTTCATACGAGCCCAGGTCCGAGTTCTCGTGTACGCTGATTTCGATGAATTCTGGAGAGCTACCTTTGAAAACCCGTCGAAACGTCATCTTCGCTGCGCAATCCGCGGGGGCGGGAAGCGCCGAACTAGCCATCAAGCAGGCTGCCCCAATCGTCAGCAAAAACCGCCAGGAAAAAGTTCTCATCATCACTTCTGCAAATCGCTCACTAAGCCGTTTGGATGCGTGGCGACGCGCCACGCGTTGCGCGGCCCATTCGAAGGGAAGCCCCTCGACCGGCGGAATGCGGATTCGCTTCAAGCGGCCGCGGCCTGGCAAGTTCCGCTTCCCGCGGCAACCGGAAGCATCGCCGCACCCGCTCCATTTGCAAGTGGCACAAGGCCAGCGCCAAAGCGTCGGCAGCGTCCGGCGGCTCGGGAGTGGCATCCATCGAGAGCAGCGCGCGCACCATGATTTGTACTTGCCGCTTGTCCGCTTGCCCTTGGCCGGCGATGCTGGCCTTCACTTCCCGCGGCGCATAGCTGTGAACCTCGACGCCATGCTGCGCCGCGGCCAGTAAGACCACACCGCGCACTTCGGCGAGGCGCAGCGCGGTTCTCACATTTAACGCGGAAAAAATGCTTTCCACGGCCATCACGTCCGGCGCAAACTCTGCAATCAGATTCGAGAGCAGAGTGTGCACCTCTGCGAGCGCCGCCCCTTCGCCGTTCTTGATTTTGCTGCTCCTGACTTTCAGCGCTCCATAATGAAGCATCCGGCACTGCCGCCCGTCGCCTTCGACGATTCCGTAGCCGGTTGGTCCGGCCGCGGCCGGGTCGACTCCCAGGACGCGGATCCAGCCCTTCCTTGATAAATTTTCGCGCGAAGCCGCGGCTCGCATCATGGTCCACAATTCTACGGCGAACGAGGTCTCGCTGGCCACCCCTTTGTAGTCGCGCAGTCTCGCCAAGCCTTTTTCGCTGCCTGCTCTTAGCCGGAAAATTCGCTCTTATCCCGGGCGCTCCAGCCGCCCGAGCTTAAGCCTGCGGTTCTGGTGTCTCCGGAGCATCAAAAACAAGAGCGGCCATTGCTTTTCCGCCATGGCCGTTTGGAGAGTGCACGGATTTGTAGGTTCGCTCGACGCTAGTTCGCACCCACCGCCGCTTGAATCTCCGACTCATCGATGTCGAAGTTGGCGTAAACATGCTGCACGTCGTCGTGCTCTTCGAGCGCCTCGACCAACCGCACCATCTGCACCGCCTGCGGACCAGTGAGCTTGATGTAATTCTGCGGCACCATTGCGATTTCCGCCGAAGTTGGCTTGATTCCCGTTTTCCCGAGCGCGTCTTTCACCTTGTCGAGCGCTTCCGGCGGCGTCACGATGTACCAGGAAGAACCGTCATCCTTCAAATCTTCCCCGCCCGCATCGAGTACCAGGTCCAGCAGCTTGTCTTCGCTCGCCGCTTCTTTGGGAACGGAAATTTCGCCTTTGCGATGGAACATCCAACCCACCGCGCCCGCTTCTGCCAGGTTCCCGCCGTTCTTGCTCATCAAGTGGCGGAACTCGCCAACCAACCGGTTCCGATTGGTGGTCACCGCCTGAATCAGCATGCCCACGCCGCCCGGTCCGTACCCTTCAAAAGTCACTTCCTCATACTGCTCACCTTCGAGCTGGCCCGTGCCGCGAAGGATGGCGCGCTCGATGTTGTCGTTCGGCATGTTCTCGTTTTTCGCCGCGAGAATCGCTGTGCGCAAGCGCGGATTCGAGTTTGCATCGCCTCCTCCGATGCGCGCCGCAATCGTGATTTCTCGAATGATTCTGGTGAACACCCGGCCGCGTTTCGCGTCAGTGGCCGCTTTCTTATGCTTAATGGTGGCCCATTTGGAATGCCCGGACATGATAAATCCTCGTTTTTTCGTGTGACCCGGCGCTGGCCTGGGCCATCGATGAATGAAATTTCGCGCCGCAATGGCGTCGCACAAAGCCGCCCATTCACGGTCGCGCAAAGGAAACGACACCAGTGCGGAAATTGTCGGTGAACCGCAAACCCCTGCGGAACTGGCCTAGTCTAGCATACCCGTCTGCCTTCGGAAACGCCATCGTTTGGCGTGTGTGGCGCTTCGCGCACGCTCGGGCCACGAGTTTCCGGAAGCGTATTTTTACCGAGAAGCGCCGTAAGGCTCCGTTCTTGAGAACGGGGATATAAGGCGCAGGTTTTGGTGTGTGGTTCTTTTGTCGCAAGACCTAGGGCCGGGCCGGCCCGATCCGAAGCCTGCGGAGACGCGGGGCAGTAAGGCCGATCGATGAAACAGGAACCCGCCGAAAGTGCTCTGGTTGAAACCAAACCAGGCTTCGTAGGAATCCTCGCCCCCTTTTAAGGGCGGGGAGGAACGAGGACTGGCCGAAGAAAGGGTCTTCCCACAATCCTCGCTCGGACGGGTGCCTGCGGTGCAATTCCTCTGCGTCTATGGGTTGCCGGACCGTAGGCCCGGGCGATCCGGTTTCTCCGAGGGAGGCAAACCAGTCGCGTCGATGCCCTCGGGCCGCGGCAGACCGATTAGCCCGAAGTTCCACCAGTAGGCGTGGAACTTCGGATTAGCTCGCTCCGACTCGCGAGGATTCGTTCAGAGTGCCGGTCTTGGAAGCCAGGGCCTAGCGGCTTCCCGTCATCGCCTCCGTAATTGATTGCGGGCGTCTCGCAAATCCTAAACAGGAAACGCCGGTCGAGAATGCCAGGCGAAAGGCCGTACGTTGTGCGCTCCTTGCCGATAAGTCCCTTTGTTTTTTGTAAGATGCAAGTCTGTTGGCATGAAAACCTCCAGCGGCCAAACCCCGGGCGAGTCCTGGCTCTAGCGATTCAAAAAACTCTCTCGCAATTGTAACAATTCCGTAACATGCGGAAGCGAGACTCGGTTTAAAGGCCAAGTTTATACGGAGATGCATATGAAGCGCATCGTAGGAATCGTTCTGGTAGGACTCGGCATCGCTAGCGTCCTGGCAGCTGGCTCTTTGTCCATAACTGGTGCGGGGGCCACTTTCCCTTACCCCATGTATTCGAAATGGTTCGACGTATACCACAAGGAAAACCCCACGGTCGAAATCAACTATCAATCGATCGGTTCTGGCGGCGGCATTAAGCAGATCACCGAGGGTACCGTCGATTTCGGCGCCACCGATGGCCCCATGAATGACGATCAACTCAAAACTTTCCAGGACAAACACGGCTGCGCCGTCCTTCATTTCCCGACCGTGCTCGGTGCCGTCGTTCCCACCTACAACCTTCCCGGAGTCACCGCATCTTTGAACTTTACACCGCAAGCCCTGGCGGGCATTTACCTTGGCAAGGTGACCAAGTGGAACGATCCTCTGATCGCTGGCGCAAACCAGGGAACGAGCCTCCCTGCCGATGACATTATCGTCGTGCATCGCGCGGAATCGAGTGGCACAACTTACGTCTGGACCGACTTTCTTTCCAAGGTCAGCGAGGAATGGAAGACCCAGGTTGGCAAGGCCACCGCGGTCAAATGGCCCGTGGGCCTGGGAGGCCAAGGGAATGAAGGTGTCACCGGAACCGTGAAGAACACCCCCGACTCCATTGGCTACGTTGAGCTGATTTACGCGGAATCCAACAAGATTCCTTACGGCAACGTGGGGAATGCTGCCGGCGTTTTCGTCAAGGCCTCGCTTGCCGGGGTGACCGCTGCCGCTGCCGGCGCCGCGAAAGCAATGCCCGACGATTTCCGCGTGTCGATCACCAACGCTCCCGGCAAGGAAGCCTATCCCATTTCTAGTTTTACCTGGCTGCTTATTCCTGCCAGGATCTCGGATGCTGCCAAGCGCGACGCTCTTAAGAACTTCTTGTCCTGGATGCTTGCGGACGGACAGAATTACGCCGAAGCTCTATCCTACGCGCGGCTTCCCAAGGAGGTCGTCGCCAAGGAAAAGAAAGCTCTGGCCCAGATCCAATAAGCGTGGCAACCACAACTACAACCGTTCCAGGGGCGGGCCCCCTTGCGGGCTCGCGTTCGTTTCTATCTCGTCTGCGCGATGGTGATGAAATCGCGCGGCTCGGCACTTTTTTGTTTGCAGCTTCCGTGGTGCTGATCACCATCCTGCTGGTTTATGAGTTGTGGCAGGGGTCCGCTTTGCCTCGTCATCAATTTGGTTTCAGTTTTTTCCGCACCTCCGTATGGGACCCGGTCTTTGATCAGTTTGGGGCGCTCCCCTTTATTTATGGCACCCTGGTCACCTCCGCGCTGGCCTTGTTGATCGCCGTGCCTCTGGGTGTCGGCGCGGCCATTTTCCTGGCGGAACTCGCACCACTAAGAGTCTCGGACACGCTTGAGTTTTTCATCGACCTTCTCGCTGCCATTCCCAGCGTCATTTACGGGCTCCTCGGCATTTTCATCGTCGTGCCACTGATGCGCCGGGTTATTCAGCCGCAACTCAAGCACTATCTTGGCTTCCTTCCTCTCTTTCAAGGACCGGCCTTCGGGCTGGGATTCCTGACCGCGGGCGTCGTCCTGGCAATCATGATTATTCCTTACATCATCTCTGTCTCCCGGGAGATTCTCCTGTCGGTGCCCCGCGACCAGCGGGAGGCGGCCCTGGCTCTTGGCGCGACCCGCTGGGAATCGACTTGGAAAGTCGTTGTGCCCTTTGCGCGCAGCGGCATTTTTGGCTCCGTGTTTCTGGCGCTCGCCCGGGCTCTTGGCGAGACCATGGCCGTCACCATGGTCATCGGCAACACGCCGGTTATCAGCGCCTCTTTGCTTTCACCGGGCGACTCGATCGCGTCGGTAATCGCCAGCCAATTCAAGGAAGCCACCGGAGAACTCTACACGCAGTCGTTGATTGAATTGGGTCTCGTGCTTTTCCTGCTGACTTTTATTCTTAACGGTCTCGCTCGCATCATGATCGTGGTCACTTCCAAGCGCGGCACCGGACTGGGGCAGGCATGACGAGACGCCTCCGCTGGCGCAAATTCGTAAGCGCTTTTATGCTTTCGATGACCGGTGTTTGCGCCGTGGTGGCCGTCTCCGTGCTTTTCTTGATCCTCGGTTACCTGATCGTCCACGGCGGGGCTTCCGTGAGCTGGAACTTCTTTACCAAGCTGCCCGCCCCGGTGGGCGAACCCGGCGGTGGTATGGCCAACGCCATTGTCGGCAGCGCTAAGCTGCTTATGCTGGCGATGCTCGTGGGCGTGCCGATCGGCTTTCTCGGCGCCATCTATCTTGCGGAGTTTAGCGGCACCGCCACCGCCTTCATCGTGCGCTATGCGGCTGATCTGCTGAACGGTGTGCCCTCGATTGTCATCGGGATCTTCGCTTACAGTCTTGCCGTTCTGCCTTTCAAGCATTTCTCTACCTTTGCGGGCGGATTTGCTCTCGGCCTGATGATGATTCCCATCACGCTCCGCAGCACCGAGGAGTTCCTCCGCTCCGTTCCGGTCTCCCTCCGCGAAGGTGCCATGGCCCTTGGCGCTAGCAAGTGGAAAACCATCGTTACCGTCATCGTGCCTTCCGCGTATCGGGGCATTCTGACAACCATTCTGCTGGCTTTTGCCCGCGTCGCGGGCGAAACCGCTCCGCTTCTGTTCACTGCTCTTGGCAATCGCTTTTGGAGTCCCGGCTGGGGTCAGCCCACGGCGTCTCTGCCGGTTGCGATCTATAACTATGCCATCTCTCCTTACGAAGATTGGCATCGTCAAGCGTGGGCTGCCGGGCTAGTATTGCTCGGTCTGATTCTGGTCGTAAATATTGTCGCCCGTGGGGTGCTTGCCCGGGGTATTTCGGTGTCGAGGTCCTAACCGATGCACGCTTCTGTGAGGCCCGCTTTGTCCGTCAACATTCCGCAGACTGGAACCAATACCGCCGCCCGGGAGTCCGCCGCGGCCCTCTCCATGCGCATGGCCATTTCCAAGGTCAATTTTTTCTACGGCAACAAGCAAACGCTGTTTGACATCTCCATGGGGATTGCCACGAACAAAGTTACGGCTCTCATTGGTCCCTCCGGTTGCGGGAAGTCCACGCTTCTCCGCACTCTCAACCGCATGCACGAAACGGTTCGCGGCGCGCGCCTGGAGGGCGAGATCGTTTTGGATGGCAACAGCATTTTTGGCCAGGATGTGACTTCTCTTCGCCGCCGCGTCGGCATGGTCTTCCAGCGCCCCAACCCTTTTCCCAAGTCTATCTTCGACAACGTGGCCTACGGGCTGAGAATTAACGGTTCGAAGGTCCCTATCGCTGACGCGGTAGAAAAAAGCCTGCGCCGTGCCGCCCTTTGGGAGGAAGTCAAGGACCACCTTCACAAGTCCGCCTACGAGCTTTCCGGCGGGCAGCAGCAGCGCCTGTGTATCGCGCGCGCCCTTGCCGTCGACCCGGAGGTGCTGCTTCTCGACGAGCCTTGCTCGGCGCTCGATCCCATCAGCACCGCAAAGATCGAAGAGCTCCTCGTGCAATTAAAGGAGTTTTGCACCATCGTTACCGTGACGCACAACATGCAGCAGGCAGCGCGCATCAGCGATTTCACCGCCTTCCTGCTGATCGGCCAGCTTATCGAATTCAGCCCCACGCCGCAGCTGTTTACCACGCCCGGCGATCCGCGGACGGAGGCTTACATCACCGGACGGTTCGGGTGAGTTTCTCCAGGGGCTCGCACACTTCGAGCGGCCCGGGAAAGCTGTTTTTTCGCGGTAGCGGGGGATTCAAAGAAAGGCTCTGATGGAACGCCACTTCGAAAAAGATATGAACCTTCTCAAGGAGCGCCTGCTGTGGATGGGCAGCCTTGCCGAGCGCTCCGTGCATCAAGCCGTTCACGCCGTTTTGGAATCGGACGAAGCCTTAGCCAACCGTGTGCTTGAAGAAGAAGACGCCATCAACGAACTCCAGATAGAAATCGACGACCGTGTCGTGCAGCTTCTGGCTCTGCACCAGCTTATGGCTACCGACCTCCGCTTCGTTCTGGCCATCTCGCGGATCAACAACGATCTCGAACGCATCGGCGACCAGGCCGTGAACATAGCCCAAGGTGCGCTACGCATCCTCCGCCACCCGCGGGTGAAGCCCTATGTCGATCTTCCGCGCATGAGCGATCTCGTCGAGGAGATGGTTCGCAACGCCCTCAACGCCGTGGTGCGGCGCGACGTCGAATTGGCGCAGAAAGTTCTTGCGACAGACGACCAGGTGGATCACTACCGCGATCAGATTTTCCGCGAGTTGCTTACCTACATGATGGGCGATTCGAGCGTGGTGTTTCCCGCCTTTGAGCTGATCATGGCGGCAAAGAATCTGGAACGCATTGGCGACCACGCCACCAACATCGCCGAGGACGTCATCTACCTCGTGCAAGGCCAGGACGTGCGCCACCCGACCGTCGACCGCCGCTAGCTATTCGATTCTCACCGGCCCCAATGCATCATGCATCGAGTCGAAGGCTGCCGTATTGACGCGTGCCCCATCGAAATGGTGATCCGGATACTGTTTCATGAGCTGTACCGTGAGGAAGCTGCCGCGCAGCAGCGCCGAGTCGTGATTGGACCAGAGCTTGCTCGTCGAGCGGATCCCGTAGCGCTCGATAATAATCCTCATGAATCCCGGTGCTGGACGCGGATCGTAGCCGTGCTCGATCACGTTCTGCAGCCCCAGCCGGTCGGCTTGGTTTTCAAGCTCCCGCTGATGCCCGTTGATCACCGAGATCATCCCAAGCTCGGCCATAAACACTCCCAGGTCGCCGATGAAAGCGCCGGCGGCAATCCCGGCGACGAGAAGACCGATACGTTGCTGTCTGGTCTCGTGCACCTCCCGCCAGTAGTGCACTTGCAGGACGTGCGAGATTTCGTGGCTCAAGATGAAGGCGAGCTGCGACTCATTTTCAATGGCCCCCAATAACGCAGTGTTCACGAGAATCGTGCCGTCCGGGAGGGCCGCCGCATTGATGCTGGAATCTTCGATTACGAAGAAGCGGAATTCCAGCGCCTTGGTGGTACCCTTCGTCCCCGCGGGAAGGAGCGAATCTCCCAGGTCGGAGACATAGGTTTGCACGGTCTTGTCGGGAAACAGTTTCATCCGGCCATCCACTTTTTTCCCCCGGCGAAACTCCAGAATGTCAATTCCCGTTTGCGGGTCTTTTGCGCGTACCACTTCCAGCCCGTGCGGCATCTTGTAGGCGTCCGCCGGCGCCGGCGCGCCCAATGCGACTTTTTCGGCAGAAATCTTGCCGTCAGCAAGCCGCGTCCCGTGGTATTCCACGCGGTAGCCTGCGAGGTTCCCTGGACTGGCCGAGTCTGCCGCTGCGTCTGGCGTTTTTCCGCCGCTCGTGTCATTGGCGTTCACGACAGCGGGCGCAGGCGCCGCCCAGGAGCGCTTTGTCTTGGGGTCCACCAGGAGCCATTCCCCGTCCACTTTCAATTCCGCGGGCGCGCCATTCTTGATTCTTTCGGCGTCCTTCGGTTCCTCCTGGAGGTAGGCGGCGTAGTGGATTTGCTTCTCAAGCAGTCCAGCGTCCACCGTGACCCTCTCTGCAGTGAATTGATGATGACCCGTCCAGCTCCCCTCGGCCTCGACTAACATGCCGGTTGCCAGCTCCCCGCCCGTTATGGGCCGGTCCCCGGAGCTGTCATGGGCCACGATCTTTGCGCTGGTACAGTGAATCTGGTCGTCAAGGATGGCCACAGTCGTGTCGTCCACCCGCGCCGTAAGATACCCGCGCACTTTTAGTTTCGGCGGCGGTGCCGCTGCCAAGTTCTCCGGCGGCGTTCCGGCTTGTAACAACAGCCAAGAAGCCAGGAATGCTCGAACCGTGTGCCATCCACGGTTCCGTTTGTGGTCGCACATAGGTGCAATCCTTGTCAGAAGCCTATCGAGCCCTGCCTATTTCGCTGGGTCCTTGTCTTTGAGTGCTTTCTTAAGCTCGTTGACAATTTGGTGTGCGGCTTCCTTCGCCAGCACCTTGTCCTTCCACCGCGGCGAAGCTCGTACGTGAATCTGGGGGCTCGCGACGACGCTTTGGTCGCTGCGCCGTTTGATGGTGGTGTCCACCTTCATGCTGCGCCAGCCGGCTGTAAATCCGATCAGGGCATCCTTCGCGACGCTGCCCTTCTTATATTCCGTGATGTTGCCTTCGATAATGATGGAAGACGGGGCGTCCGCGGCATCCACGACTTCGCCTTCCCCGAGGACCTGGCCGAACAGCTTCGCCTTGGTCAATTCCGCGCGCAGCTCGGCGTAGAGATAGTCGGTAAACTCGGGCGACAGTTCGACCCCTTCGGCCCGCTCGAAATGTTTCGCTTCCACGGACTTGAACTGTGCTTCCTTGTCCTTGGCAAACCCGGGCAGCGCCGCCACAACAAAAGCAACCACCATGGTCATTCGAATGAATTGCATTTCGAGTCTCCTTTCAGAATCCCTTCGCTGATCCTCAACCGATCGGTGTCCCAATTGGTTTGTCGGAGCCCGGTGGCGTCGTCGTGGCAGGCGCTTTGGTATCGGGCGGCACATCCAGCGCCGTGATTGCATCCCGCAAATTTTGGCCCCGCAAAAAATTCCGCAAGGCATCGCCGAAAGCATTGTTAATGTCCTCCAGCACATGTTTCTGGATGTTCTTCTTGCGCAGCGCGACACCCGAGATGGAGGTCCCCGCCGCGGAGACCTGTTGGGATTTCCCGGTCTTCGGATTTTTCACCACCACGGCAAGTTCCACCTTGCCGAAGAAGTCCATCCCCGAGCTGTCGGTCAGCCCGAACCGGAATAGGTAAACCGTCAGCAGGAAGTCAGCCGACTCCCGGTCAGGCGCCAACATATCGGCGGACTTCAAGCAGTTTGAGAACGCCTCTCGCGTGATTTCTACTGGCGTCCGGTCGAGGAAGATTCCGTTCCTCGGTTTGTAGACCAGCATCGGCTGGGCGTTGCCGGAGCGATCGGTCACGTCGGTTAAAGAAAATTTGAGCGGGCGCGCGAAAGCCTGAGGCTTTACCGGTTCGGTCAATTCCACGTGAATCGTGTTGTCTGGCGTGGGTTTTGGCTCATCCGCGAACGCCACGGTAGTTTCCGCGGAAAGAGCCAGCAGCGCTACCGTTCCGAAGCCAAGAATGACCCGGGAAACCATGCGGACGTTCCTCCGTTCCACCGTTTTTTAAGACTGCTGTTCCATTTACCGGGAGCGCACCTTGTGGTTAGCTTTCCAAATTGCTGTGAGGCTACGCCGAACTGGATTGCTTGGCAAGCGACATGGAGCGACACGTTGCGACATCTGCTACCTGGCCAGGCGTCGCAGCCGGCCATCAGCTGGATTGGTCTCGGGAGTCCTCTAGACGCGGTCTTGACCTTCTCCCCGCCACCCCCCAAAGTGCCGCCAGGAGGGCAAATGCGCTGACCCCGGACAGCACGTTGCCAAGATCCCGGTCCAGGGTGCGCTTAAAACTTAACCTAATTCGGGCTCTGCCTGCCGGTAGAGGCAAGATCATCTGAGCCGTCCCGTTACGAGACTGTGGAGTAACCGATTGGCCATTCACCTCCACGCGCCAAGCCGGGTAATCTAGCAATCGAATCGCCAACCGCAGCGGCCGAGGTGAGGTCACGCTGAGTTCCTTTTCTTCCGCCGTCCATCGCACAATCCGAATTTCCGCCTTCGGTGCGGATGATTGCGCATCTTTCGCGGGCAGGATTTGCACCTGTGGCGCTTTGGCAGGCAGATCGGTGTGATCGTCGCTTATCGGATCGTATTCGTCGGTTCCATCAAAACCCTGGCCGCTGGCAATGGCATCCTCGAGCACGGGAATATCGTCGGAATCCCACCAGGCTTTGCGAACCAGGAAGGTGGCCGTCCCCGCAACGGCGAGAATCACCACGCTCGCCCAGATCCAGCGCACACGCGCCCTGCCTATCGCTCCGGCTCCGAAAAAGGCATAAGGCACGGCAACGATGCCCGTCCACCGCCAGGGAAATTGTATGAAGCGCAGTTCCGGCAGAAGCTCCCAGAGAAGCGAGCTGGGAGGAATCATCAAAACAGCGGCCGCGACGCCCAGCAGCGCCATCACCCGCCAAAGTTTTCCGGCAGCTGTTCCGTTGTCCCGATTCTCGGAAGCGCTCCTTCCGAGGAGCGCGGCAATCGTGGTTAGCGCCATTAACAGCATGGCCACACTCGAAGCGACCCAATTGAAGGCGTTGTGTTCCGGATCTCCGAGCGTCGTGTAAAGAAAGTTTTGCGCCGGCTCGAGTCCGGGCGAAAGGGCCTGGCGGATATTGACCCAGCGTTGCTCGTACAGGGCCGGCACCAAATAGAATCCCGCGAGCCCGAATCCCAGCGTCAAACCACAAGCGCCCCGCCACACCGGAGCGAGAGATTTTGCTCGAATGGCCGCCCACACAAAAAGCAGTGCCATGCTGTAGCTCGCGATTACGCCCGCTGGCGCGTTGCAGAGCCATATGCACGCAAAAAGGAAGGCAAAGATCGCGGCCACGCGGGGCGTCGATCTCCGGCAATTCTCCATGAGACCGCACAACTCGACTGCAGCCAACACAAGCATCGGCAGCAGCGCGCACGCCAGCAGCTCCGCAAAATCGCTTCTCAAGTACACCACCAGCAGCGCGTACGGATTGCCGGCGTAGCAGGCCGCCGAAAACATTGCGGCCGCCGGGGAAAAAAATCGCCGCGCCAGCGCGAACATGGAAATCCCCCCGAGCGTTTGCGCCAACACGATGAGGAGGCCGGGCACCGCGCTCCACGGCGCGACGAACCCCAGCGCCGCCCCCAGCATCCACGACAGGGGCGGATAAAAAATGAAGCGCGGCTCTCCAAAGCCGTTATTGGCCCACTGGCACCAGCGCGGATAAACAATTCCTTCTTTCCATTGCTCCGCCACGTCCAGCCAGGAGGACGCGTGAAAGGCAATGTCGTGTCCCGAGGCGTTTCCCCGCCAGAAAAACGGCGTGACGACCAGGATGGCTGTTCCCAGGGAAACACCCAACGCGGAGAACCATCGGCGTAGGCCGGCGCGCGCGTCCAATGGGTTTGGGCCTTGTCGAGGAAATGTCATCTCGCGTTCATGTCACAGCCATGGCAGCGGAAGCGCCCCTTTGCGCGCTCGAGCGGCCGGGTGCGCCCACCTGGCAGTTGAGCGATAATACACGCGCACATGAGCACTGCAAACACCACTGACGCCGCGCCCGAACCAATCATTGAGGCTCGTCAGTTGGAGAAGCACTATCCGCAGGCCGATGGCAGCCGCATCCAAGTCATTGCGCCCATTGATTTGGCGATTTACCCGGGACAAATCATCGCCTTGCTCGGGGCATCCGGTTGCGGGAAATCCACGCTCATGCGCATGCTCACCGGCCTTTCTCCCGCCACCGGGGGCGCGGTTTACTGGCACGGCCAGCCGGTTGACGGAAGATTTCGCAACGTTTCCATTGTCTTCCAGAGTTTCGCGCTCTTTCCCTGGCTTACGGTCATTGAAAACGTCGAAGCTCCGCTCGAAGCCCGCGGCATCCCTCCCCTTGAGCGTCGCAAGCGCGCTTTGCGCATCCTGGACGCCGTCGGGCTGGACGGTTTCGAGTCGGCTTACCCCAAGGAGCTTTCCGGCGGCATGAAGCAGCGCGTAGGCGTGGCCCGCGCATTGGTTGTCGAACCGGAAGTGCTCTTCATGGACGAGCCGTTTTCCGCGCTCGATGTGCTTACGGCGGAAACGCTGCGCGGCGAACTGCTCGAGCTCTGGCTCGGCCACAAGATCCCCACGCGCGCCGTGTTCATCGTCACCCACAACATCGAGGAAGCCGTCGTTCTGGCGGACCGCATCATCGTCCTCGGCCGCCATCCCGCGCACATCCACGCGGATTTTGCGGTTGCCCTTCCTCATCCTCGCGATCGCAAGAGCCCGGAGTTCCTCGACCTTGTGGATTCCATTTATCGCGTACTGACGCGGCCGGAACACAAAGACGGTTCCGTGCCGCCGCGCACGCGAATCCCGGGTGTCGCTCCGAAGTCCAAGGCGGTCATGCTCCCGCACACGCGCCCCGGCGGAATGGCGGGCTTGCTCGAAATCCTCGTCGACCGCGGCGGGCGCGTAGACCTACATCGCCTCTCCGAGGAACTCAGTATGGATTTGGAGTCTCTTCTGCCCACGATCGACACCGCGGTTCTCTTAGGTTTGCTTCGCGTGGAGGAGGGCGATGCCATTATCACGCCGGAAGGCTATGCCTTCGCCCAGGCCGACATTCAGACCCGCAAAGCCATCTTCCGCAAGACCGCCCTCGCCAATGTGCCTTTGCTCCGGCAAATGGAACAAGCCCTCAAGGCCAAATCCAACCGCACGCTCAGCGAGGACTTTTTCCGCGATCTGCTCGACGAGCACTTCAGCCAGGAGGAATCCCGCCGGCAGCTCGAAACCGCCATCCAGTGGGGACGCTATGCCGAGATTTTTGATTATGATTCGCAATCCGGCAAACTGACCCTCACCGAGCCGTGAGCCCACCGTGCCCGCGCCTGCGCTCCCCGCCGTTCACCCCACACCGCATCCTCCCGCCGCGCCGCGCCCGGCCGGTGCGCGCTCGGCCTGGGCTCTGCTGATCGATGTCGCTGTTTTTCTGTTTGTATTTGCCACCATTTTTGGAGTCTACGCCATTGGCCACACCTGGCTCGGTCCCGCTCATCCCCAGGCGCAAATTTCGCAGAATCCGCGCGACCTTCCTCTTTACGCCTTGTACTCGCTGGTGCGCATGGTCATCGCCTACGCCATCAGTCTGGTCTTTGCTTTGGCTTTCGGCTATCTCGCGGCCAGCTCGCGCCGCACCGAAATGGTCATGATTCCTCTGCTCGACATTTTGCAGTCGATTCCCGTGCTCAGTTTCCTTCCCGGCGTGATGCTGGCCATGGTCGCCCTTTTCCCGCACAGCCAGCTGGGCATCGAGCTGGGCTCGATCCTGCTGATTTTTACCGGCCAGGCCTGGAATATCTCCTTCAGCTTTTACTCTTCGCTGAAAACCATTCCGCGCGATCTACGCGAAGCCGCCATCATTTACCGCTTCAGCCGTTGGCAGCGCTTTGCTGAACTGGATCTTCCCTTCGCCACCATCGGCCTGGTCTGGAACTCCATGGTCTCTGTCGCCAGCGGCTGGTTTTTTCTGATGGCCTGCGAAATGTTCGTGCTTGGCAAACGGGACTTCCGATTGCCAGGCCTCGGCTCCTTCCTCGAAACCGCCGCGAACCACGGTGACACGCGCGCCATTTTGTGGGGTGTCGCGGCCATGATCGCGGTTGTCGTCCTACTGGACCAGCTGGCCTGGCGTCCCATCATCCTCTGGGCGGACAAATTCAAATTCGAGCAGGTGGAAAGTTCCGGCGCCGCGCATCCCGCGCTGCGCGATCTGATCGGTCGCACTTCTCTCATCATCCGGCTGTATCGGCGCCTCTTTCATCCCCTTGTCAGCCGGCTGACGCTTCTGTTCACTCGGAGCGCTCGCCGGGCCGCCGAATCCTTTGCCGCTCCGAAGCAGCATCGCCTCCGCCGCGGAATGGCCTACTTGCTGGCTGCGGGAATTTTGGTTGGCCTGGCGTTCACCGTATTCCACACCTTCCGCGAACTCTCCGATCTTCATCCCGAAGATTACCTCGAACTCTTGCGCAGCGCCGCGCTTACTTTCCTTCGCGTCAATTCCGCTCTGCTTTTGAGCGCGCTCTGGACCGTTCCTGCGGGCGTGGCCATCGGCTTCAGTCCGCGGCTTGCCCGCATTGCTCAGCCGCTTGTTCAAATAGCCGCCTCGGTCCCGGCCACGGCGCTCTTCCCCGTCATTCTTTTGTTCTTCCTCCGCCTTCGCGGCGGCATGGAGCTCGCGGCCATGCTGCTCATGCTCCTGGGCACGCAGTGGTACATCCTTTTCAACGTGATCGCCGGCGCCCTGGCTATTCCCACCGACCTCAAGGAGGCGGCGCAAGTCTTTCATTTCGGCTCGTGGGATCGCTGGCGTTTTCTGATCCTGCCCGGCATTTTTCCCTATCTGGTCACCGGCATGGTGACCGCGTCGGGCGGCGCGTGGAACGCCAGCATCATTGCCGAGTACTTCCACTTTCAGGGAAAGATCGTTTCCGCGCCGGGACTGGGCAGCACCATCAGCAGCGCCACCGACGCTGGTCGCTTCGATATGCTGCTTGCTGCAACGCTGGCCATGGCCTTGATCGTGGTGCTCATCAACCGCCTGGTTTGGCGTCGCTTCTACCGCCTCGCGTCTTCCCGCTTCAAGCTCGAAAGCTAGTAAACCGGAGGCCGGGCTTTCCCGGGGATTTGCCCTACAAGGCCGCCGATGGAATCGTTTTCCCGTCGGAGTTTGGAGCGAAACTCGAGTAACAGGCCAATTTGGAAACCAGCTTTGCCGGATGTCGCTCCCTTCTTCCGGGTTCCCAGGAGGAAGTGTGATAGAGTAAAAGAAGTTTCCATCTCACATTTTTTCCAAACCACTATGGCCGATACGCATCTCGGCTCCGGCGTCCGCGCCTGGAGCGACCTAGACTTTCTCCGCGCATTCGAAAACCTTTCTTTTCCGCCAGACCAGTTTCGCCACCGGGAGCATCTTCGCGTCGCTTGGCTCTACTTGAAGTCTTCTGACGCCACGCGCGCCGCCGAGCGTATGTCCGCCGGCATCCGTCGCTTCGCCAATCACCACGCCGCGAGCGAGAAGTATCACCACACGCTCACCTTGTTCTGGATGCGCCTGGTCGCGGCGGCTCTTGTGGAAACCCCGGAAGGCTGCGCGTTTGAAGAATTTCTTACCGCCCACGCGGAACTGTGCGACAAGAATCTTCCCTCCCAGTACTATTCGCAGGATTTGCTGCGGACGCCGGCTGCGCGGGACGGCTGGGTCGAACCCGACCTCCGGCCGCTTCCCCATTTACGGGTTTACCGCTGCGGTTGATTTCTTTTCGTCTTTTTTGGGCTCGGCCGGTTTCCTTTCTTCCGGCTTTTCGCCCCAGATATATTGCCCGAACCACTTTTCATTTTCTTCCATGACCGCGCGCTGTTGCTTCGGTTTGGTGATGCCGTGCCCGAATCCCTTGTAAACCGTCATCTTGACGGGAACGCCGCGGTCTTCCAGCGCTTGCCGCAGTTCGTAGGCATTCGGAATCGGCACGCGCCGGTCGTTCTCTCCGTGCTGAATCAGTGTAGGCGTCTGCGCCTTCGCGAGGTTGCTGATGGGCGAGGTCTTCCAGTAAATCTCCGGGTCGTCCCACGGCGTGGCGTGGAGGTATTGCCGGGTGAAGGGGGTAATGTCCGTGTTCACGTAATAGGTGGTCCAGTCGGAAATTCCCGCGCCCACCGACACCGCCCTGAAGCGGTCGCTAAACGTCGTGACGTAGGCAGAAATGTATCCGCCCTCGCTCCACCCCATCGCGCCGACGCGGTCCTTATCAACAACACCCTTGGCGATAAGCGAATCCACCCCGGAAATCACGTCCGCATAATCTCCGATGCCAAGATTCCGCACGTTCAATGACCTGAATTTCTCTCCGTAGCCTGCCGAGCCGCGGTAATTTGGCCGCAGCGCCAGCGCGCCTTTGGCCACAAACCGTTCGATCGGATAGTAACGATCGGCGTTCAGGACCGGCTGATCGGTTCCCGTCGGCCCGCCATGAATCACCACCAGCAGGGGATACTTTTTCCTGACGTCGAAATCCGGCGGTGTGTACAGCACTCCTTCAATCGTCGTTCCGTCCCCGGACTTCCAGGAAACCACTTCGCGGTGCGCCAGCGTGAATCCTTTGAGTTGCTCTCCCATCGCGGTCAGTTTCCTGGCCCGCCACGGCGTAACGCTGGTTGTGTAGATCTCCCCATACTGGTTGTCGAGTGCCGCTCGATAGGCCGCCGTTTTGTAGTCCTGCGAGAAGGAAAAGCCGGATGCCACCATTTCCTCCGGCGCGCTTAGTTTCTCGATAGCTCCGTTCTCGGGGTTCAGCCGGAACAAATGCGACGCGGTCTTCTGTGCCGCGGCAAAATAAATTCCATCCGGTCCCCAGCCGACGAGCGATGGGTCTTCATCAAAAGATTCCGTCAGAATCTGCACTGCGCCCGCATCGGAGGGGACCACGCCGATCCTGCGATCCGTATAGAAGAAGAACTGCGACCCCGCCGCGGTTTCGAAGGCGATTTTCTTCCCGTCCGGCGACCAGTGCGGGTTGCGGTCCGGTCCTGGGGTGCTCACCATCTTTTTCACGGCCTTGTCGTTCACGCTGATGACGTACAAATCTGCCGTGCCAAGGGAAATCAAGTCCGGATCCCTTTGCGCGCTGAACGCGATGCGCGTTCCGTCCGCCGACCAGGAAAAGTCCCCGACACTGAATTGGTCTCCTTCGGTCAGCCGCTTCGGCTCGGCCGCGCCAGGACTTCCGCTTGAGAACTCGACGGTCCAGAGATGGGTCATCTGATAGTCGCCATGCACCATGGAATAGTCTCCGTACTTTTCCTTTCGGTCTTTCATGGCCTTGGTCTCGGGATCGGTCATGGAAAAGGCGATGCGTTTCGAATCCGGGGCCCACGCAAAATCACTCACATCGTTTTCCACCTTCGTCACTTGCTGTGCTTCCCCTCCCTCCGAGGAAATCACATACAGTTGTTTCTTGCCTTCCGGCGTTCCTGCGATTTGCGCCGGCCGGTCAGAGAGAAAGGCGATCCACTTCCCGTCCGGCGACCACTCGGGATTCGTGCTCGACTTCTTTGCCGTCGTCAGCGCATGCGTTTCCCCGCTCGCGACGTCGCCGATCCACAAGTTCCGTTCGAACGCATTCTCCTCCCAGTTGGTTTTCTGCACCTCGTAAACCACGCGCTTGCCGTCGGGCGAAATCTTCGGGTTGAACGCGCTTTGCCATTCGAGCGACTGGTCGATGGTCGGCACCCTGGACGACGGCCCTTGCGCAGGCTTGGCCGTCTGCTCGGCCGGCAAAACCGCCAACATTCCGCACCACGCCACCCAAAGAGCCATCCAAGACACTTTGCACATCTCCGCCTACCCCCGTCCTTCAGGAAAAAGTCGTTCAGGATTTCCGGTTCCAGATGAGAAATACGACAAGAAGTACGACAGCGATAATGGCAAATCCCAGGTAGACGTGCCATCTATGCAGTTCCTTTGCCGACACGATCGCCCCTAAAGCCGACAGAATCAGCAAAAGGGCGGCCTTGCCCTTGGTTAGTTTCTTCTGTTCGACCACTCGCGTTCCACTTCGCTCGCCGCGTCCGCCCACTCCGCGTTCCGGCGAGGCGTTCTTCCCGGCCTTAAGTTCTCGCCAGCTCTCGGCTCAGGTAGATAATCTGCCCCACGTGATGATAAGCGTGCCCCGCGCATCGCACGAAAATCTGAAAGCGACTTTTGGCTTCAGGCTCGCGCTCTGCGGTGTACCCCTTGCCCCAGTCTCCCTCACTCTGCTTTTGAATCGTGTCTACTACCATGGCGACGGCCTTATCAAATGCCTCGAGCGCCGCCTCCTTGTGTGGTGGATAGGGATCGCTGAACTCACGGTCCCGGTCCCGCACGTACCCCGTTTCCGCGACGCATCTACCGATGTAATAACTCAGATTGCCGGTCAAATGCAGCACCAAGTGCCCCACGCTGTTTCCGTACGGATATGGTTTGCGCCAGAACTCGTCGTTGGTCAGCGGGTCCACCCACTTGTGCAGATGTTCGGCGACAAATTCGTAATACGCCGCCAGTCCATCTGCAACGGTTTCATCGAGCGCCGCCACGCCACGCCTCCCCGCGCGAACCGTTTCCTTATTGTGACCGAGACAATATCGCGCCCCGAGGAAAAGTCAAGCACTCGCCTTCCGCCTTGTGCCGTCTCCGCGGTAGGGGTCGGGCCGGGGGAGACCGTTCGTACTATTGCGTCTGTTACTGCCAAGTGACGACACTAGGAAAAGGATGGCCCGCTACTCGTCCTTTCTCGGTCGACGTGTGGAAGTGCAATATCGCGCCGGGGACATTCTGTTGCCTGCTTCCGGAGTTTTTGTTGGCGATTCGGGCCGCTCCATTTTCCTCGAGCAAAGCTTCGAGCAACGCGGGAAGAACGGGCACTTCCGCTGGGAGATTCCCTATCAGTGTCTGGTCCGCATCGAAGAAAAACCGGACCCCAGCGCAAACGCAACCGCCGGCCCGGTTGCCCTGAAGCCCGCCTCCAGCCCGGAAGCTCCCGACGCTAGGAATGCTGCGGGCAAGCCCCGCGGTACAGCTTTGGCTGCCGCGGCTTCGACTCGCGGCGCACGTGCCCTCCCCCTCGACGAGGGCTCCAAAACCGCCTGAATTTCTCCTGGACTCCTCCCGCCTGCTTCCTGTAAAACAAAATTCGGCTACAATAATCTTTTTTCTTGTGGCCAATTGCTCGCGTCCGAAAGCCAACCGCCGTCGAGGAGGGCTCTCTTGAATCTCGCCGCCAAACAGATCGGGCTCATCGGTCTCGGCCTGATGGGCCGTCCCATGGGCATGAACCTCATCAAGGCCGGCTACCCGCTCACCGTTTGGAACCGCACGCCTTCGCGCGCCGATGAACTGGTTGCCGCCGGGGCCAAACTCGCAAAATCTCCCGGGGAGGTGGCGGCCGCTGCGGACTTCTTGCTCACCATCGTCAGCGATCCTCCCGCCCTCGAAGAAGTGCTTTGGGGCAACTGCGGCGCGATGGGCTCGCTCAAGCGCGGCAGCATTTATGTTGACTCCAGCACCGTCTCCCCCGGGCTGGCTCGCAGAATCGCCGCCGCTTGTTCCGAGCGCGGCGTGCGTTTCCTCGACGCGCCCGTCACCGGCGGGGATTGGGGCGCCAAAAAAGGCGAACTCGTGTTTATGATTGGGGGCGAGGAAGAAACTTTAAAAGAAGCCGAGCCCGTTCTCCGGGTCATGGGCAAGAAACTGTTTCACCTCGGAAAGAACGGCGCCGGCCAAACCATCAAGCTGGCCATGAACCTCATCCTGGCTCTCCAGGTAGACGCCCTCGCCGAAGCCCTGGCCCTCACGAGTTGCGCCGGGATCCCCGGCGAAAAGCTCGTCGAAGTCATGCAATCCAGCATGGCCCGTTCCGGCGTTCTGGACGTCAAAGCTCCCAATTTGCTCAAGGGCGAGTACGTCCCGAGCTTCCCGCTGCGCCTCATGCACAAGGACCTTGGTCTTGCGCTTGACCTTGGCAATCAGCTGGGCGTCGCTCTGCCCGCCACCGCCGCCGCCCGCGAAGTCTACAACGCTGTCAAAGGCGCCGCCAAGGAAGACCTCGATTATTCCGCGGTGATGAAATTCTGGAAGCGCTGAATTTTCCTGGTCGCCCCGCTAGGAATCCTGGCCGAGCTTGACCTCCTCCCCTCCCTGAAGGGTCCCTGAAGGGAGAGGTTCCTACGGGTCTCATGCTACGCACGAATACAATGCGGTTCTCGGCTGATACATGGCCGCAGTTGGGGCACGAGCGGCTGGTGTTCTGGGGAGGAACGGCTATCAACAACCCTCTCCCCGCCACAACGCCTTGTACTCCAACTGGCGGCGCAACTCGAACGGCGAAGCATCCAGAATGGCGCGGTTCAATCCAGACTTGGAGTGGTGCGGGCTCGCTCGAAGCTGCCGGCTACGAAGTTCCGCCCGAAGGCTATTGAGCGGTCCGGGCGCAACGGGCGCGATCGCTTTGCTATACTCTCCGGTGTGAAAAAGAAGAAAGCAGGCAGCGCGACGGCCAAAGGCAAAGCCGCTCCAAGAAATGTGGCCGAATACCTCGCTCGTGTTCCAGCACCGGCCCGCAGCGCTCTAAGCAAAATGCGCGCGGCGATCCGCCGAGCAGTGCCTCGCGAAGCTAGGGAAACCATCAGCTACCGGATGCCGGCCTTCAAGCACAAGGGGATCCTGGTGTGGTTCGCCGCATTTTCCGACCATTGCAGTTTATTCCCGACGGCCGCGGTCATCGAAGCCTTCAAGAAAGAACTCAAGAGCTTTTCGACCTCGAAAGGGACTATCCATTTCCCCCTAAACAAGCCGCTTCCGCTTGCCCTGATTGAGAAAATCGTCAAGGCCCGCGTCGCCCAGCTCGAAGCCAAGCCGACCCGCTGACTGCTTTGCCGGGAAGGGGTTAGTTCTGTCGATGTTCGTTGGCTTGGCTGGCAGCTTTGCCGCCGGGGTTGGCGATGAATCTAGGCGGGGCGGCTTCGTTCGCGAATCGGAATCCGCTCAAGTAGGCCAGGCGCAGGATCTTGGCCATTTTCGCGTAATTGATTTTGTCCGCGGTGTCGGTGGTGTGGTGGTAGTCGGGGTGAAAGCCGGTGAACCACCAAAACGAAGGAAGGTTGTGCAGCACGAACGGGAATTGATCGCTTCGGAAGAAGATATTCAGGGCGTAGTCGCGGTCGAAACGGTAGTCCAGATCGAGGCCGACGTACTTGTTTTCTTCCTCCACGATGCGATCGTAGTCGGGGCTGTACGATCGGCCGATGAGGTTCAGCCGGTTGGTGGTATCAGCGGGAATTTCGATCAAGCCTTTGGTCTGGTCGCTCGCGGTTTCGTTGCGGCCGATCATGTCGAAGTTGATGACCGCGCGCGTGGTCTCAAGCGGGCGCAGCGGATGCGCCGCCATGTAGAAGGAGCCGAGCAAGCCGCGCTCCTCGGCGGCAAACACCACGAAGAGAAGCGACCGCTTTGGTTTTTCGCCATGCGCGGCATTGGCGGCGAACGCCTGTGCCAGCGCAACCACACCAACAGTACCGGAGCCGTTGTCGTCCGCGCCGTGCCAGATTTGGTCGCCACTGATGCCATCATGATCGTGGTGCCCGGAGAAAATGATCGTCTCCGCCTTGAGCTGCGGGTCGCTGCCCTCCAACAATCCGGCAACATTGTAGGATTTGCCGGTGCTCACGGAAACGTTCCGGTAATGCAAGGTGGCTTGCGTGTCCGGCAGCGGGCGCGATTGCGGCTTCAGGTCGCGGTCGATGGCCGCTTGCAGCTCCGAAGGAGCTGCTCCCGCGGTGGCGAAGATTTCCTTGGCCGCCGCGTCCGAAATAATGGCCGCAGGCGTATGGAGTTCGTCCTCAGCCAGCGCCTGCGAAGGAAGCGGCACCGCGCGTGTAATGGATCCGCCAATTCGGGCGACGCGCTCCTGATTCGACGGATGCTTGCGGTTGGGTTCCGCTGCGATCAGCACGCCCACCGCCCCATGCGCTTGCGCGTTCAGGATTTTCACGCGCCCGGTGGCGTAACGCGTGTTGCCGGTGCCGTTGAAGATGGAGTTGGGATCGGTCTCCTGCGGCTCGTGATCGAAAATCAGCACGATTTTTCCGTGCGCGTCGATGTCCTGGTAATCGTCGTAAGCAAGCTCGGGCGCGGTGATGCCGTAGCCAGCGAAGATTACCTCCGCGGTCACATCAACATCGGAATGGTAAGAGCCCAACGCGTCGGGAAATTTCCATTGCTTCTCGCTTCCGCTGCGCTTCAGCGCCACGTAACTCTGCGCGCGGTCCGCGCGGTATTCGATGAGCTCGACGGGCTGCAAAAAGCTGCCATTCTCGGCCGGTTGCAGTCCGGCCTTGGCAAACTCGGAGGCAATCCATTGGATGGCCACCGCGTCGCCATTTTGCAATGACATTCGGCCCTCGAGCGCGTCCGAGGCCAGAAACGTCAGGTCCGCGCGCAGCGTGTCTTCGCGGATCAAGTTGAATCCGGTCGCCACGCTGGCCGGCATCGGCTGCTGGGTTTCGGCGAGACCCGCCAAGCGGAAAGAAACCAGGAGAGCCAGAACTACCAGGAGCATTTTGCTCAGTTTCATGGCAAGAACATACGCAATGCTGCCTCGATGCGCAACCGCAGAATCCCCTGCTGCCAGGGCCGCATGCGACTTGCCCATGCGTTGTAGGTCCAGACAACCCGTGGGACTTCGCGAGAGGTCCCTCCACGCTTTTCCCTAACTTACTCCTCCTATGAAAATAGCTGCCTATCGCGTTGAAAACAAAGCATAGGTGCCTGGGTCCATTTTCATCCTTCGTTGTGGCTCTCCGAGAGCCATGAGTTACTCGTAGCGGAGCGCCTCAACCGGATCGAGCCGCGCCGCTTTGATCGCCGGATACATTCCAAAAAACAGGCCCACGCCCATCGACACGGCGACCGCCAGCACGATGGCCCAGAGCGGAACATAGGAGGGCAGGGACGGCACCGCCAAATTGATCAGCAAGCTGATGCCTGCGCCGAGCAGCACGCCGATGACGCCTCCCGACCCGGTCAGCACGATCGCTTCGGTGAGGAATTGCCAGATGACGTCGCTGCGCCGCGCTCCAATTGCTTTGCGCACGCCAATCTCGCGCGTGCGCTGCGTCACCGACATCAGCATGATGTTCATCACGCCGACGCCACCCACCAGCAGACCGATCGAACTGATCGCGAAAATCAGCAGCGCCACGGACGACGTGATTTGCCGGAACTGGTCCGCGACTTGTTGCGCGCTGGCCATCCCGAAATTATCCGGCTTGCTGTACGGCACGTTTCTCCGCCGACGCAGCACACCGCGAATCTGGTCCTGGGCTTCCGGCATGCGCCCAGGATAGGCAACCGCTCCGACCAGGTTTTCGTCGTCCATCGGCAGATGCTTTTTGTAAGTACGGTACGGCACCAGCACGGCCTTGTCGGCAGATTGGTCCTTTACTAACTGGCCTTTGCGAGGCTCCAGCACGCCGATCACCTCGTAGGACACGCCGTCAATCAGGATCGCTTTCCCGAGAGGATCCATGTCCGGATAGAGTGTCTTGGCGATGTCCGAACCGATGAGCGCGATGTCCGCACGGTGCTGATTTTCCGCTTCGCTGAAAAATCTCCCGCGCGCCGGCCGCGAGTTGAACACTTCTTCGGTTGCCGGGAGAGTTCCGTTGTAATCGATCCCGGAAACTTCCTTACTCAGGTAGCGCGCCGTGACCGGCCCGCGCGCCGGCCCTTCTTCCTCGAACCGCGGATACACGCTGGCGGTCACCGCGCGCACCGCCGGGCACAATTCCCGGATCGCTTCGGCATCCTCCAGCGTTAGCGGCTTGCGGGCCCGTTCCTCCGGCGTCAGGCGCCCTGTGTGGATGCCCGGGTCGAACCGAAAAAGAAACAGCGTGTCCGGCCCGTAGTCCGAGAGGTAGGCATTCACGTCTGCATACACTCCCATGAGGATGGACACGACGGAAAGCAGCGCGGTAATGCCGATGACCACGCCGAGCACGGTCAGGAAGGAACGCATCTTGTTTTCCCGCAGCGTGGTCAATGCCATGTGCGCGTTCTCCCCCAACTGCATGTGCGCGGTGATCCTCAAGAGCGCTAAACCTCTTGCCGCAAGGCTTCAATAGGCTGCAACCCGGCGGCCTTCTTGGCGGGGTACACGCCGAAGAAAATTCCCACGGCTGCGGAAATCGCTTCGGCGATCAGTACGGCAATGAACGGTACGTTCATCGGCACGGAAATGGCTTTCGCGACTCCTGCGATTCCATAAGCCAGCGCAACGCCCACCACCCCGCCAATGGCTGCCATCACGGCGGACTCGATCAAAAACTGCAGCAGAATATCACCGCGCCGCGCACCCAGCGCCTTGCGGATGCCAATCTCCCGCGTTCGCTCGGTGACCGTCGCCAGCATCACGTTCATGATGACCACGCCACCGATGACCAAAAACACCGAGACAATTCCAACCATGGCCTTGGCGATTACTCCGGTCAGGTTCTTCCACAGCTCCATCAGCGAGGCCTGATCGAAGATGCCGAAATTGTCCGGCTCGTTCGGCGGCAGGTGCCGTCGCGCCCGCATCATCGCCCGCGCCTCATCCTGCGTACGTGCCATCCACTCCGGCCCGCGCGCCTGGATGTTGAGCCAAATGGTGTCTTGCGTCCCGTACATCTTGAGATAGGTTTGGATCGGAATGTAGGCAAAATTGTCCTGAGACTGCCCGAAGGCCGTGCCGATGACTCTTGCAACTCCTACCACCTGAAACGGACGCCCCTCGATCAGAATCTCCCGCCCGATGGGATCCACGTTGGGGAACAGCTTGGTAGCCAGGTCGTTGCCAATCATGGTCACTTGGGAGCGGCTCTCGTCGTCGCCGTCGGAAATGTACCGTCCATCGCGGGGGGTCACCGGATCGATGTCGCCCATGTTGGCGGTCACGCCGCGAATGTTCACGTCAGTGATGCTTTCCGTGCCTCGGCGCACTTTTCCGTCCGTGCGCAATTCCACGCCCACGCGCAGCGGCAGCTTCAGGTTCTCGCGCAGCGCTTCGTAGTCGTCCCAGGTCACCTTTTTGTTGCGCCGGTTGGCTTTTACGTACTCTTCCACGTCGGTGATAAGCGGGAAGCGCGTCAACAGAAACACGTTGGAGCCGAGATTGGCCACGCGGTCGGCGATGTATTGGTTCACACCGGAAATCAGTGAAATCACGACAATAAGGGTCGCAACCGACAGGATGATGCCAAGCAACATCAGGAAGGAGCGCATTTTGTGCTGGCGCAGTGTCTCAAGCGCCACCCCGACGGGTTCGCGAAACAACACGCCGCGTTTCAACACGCCCCTCGTCATTCGGGCACACGCTCCCTGGCCATTCTACGCACAAGTCACGGCAATTGTTTCGCTCGCTTGATGGCGCGGGGCCCACAGTCTAAAGAAAAGAAGATAGGTAAAGAAGGAAGTATCAGCCGGAGATCACGGCGGCAAAGAGAAAAGGCGACAGCAGCCGCCATGTGCCGTCGTCCGCGGTTTCTCTCGGGCCTTTTATTGCTCTTGGCGAGGTTCGACAGCCCACCTATGAGCCCGGGTGGAACTGGTCGGTCGAGCGTTTGGCTCAGCTTCCACGTAAAATCAGGGAATGAGCGTTCGACTCCTCGCCGAGCCCTGGTGGGTCAACCTCCTTCTAGCGGTTCCGCCGCTCGGCTACTTTTCCTGGAAGCGCGGGGGCGGCCTTGCGCTTGCGCCCAAGCAACTGCTCTCGAGCGGCGTGTTTGCGGCCGCATTCGGATTTGTCGAAGCTGCGGTGGTCGCTTACCTTCGGGCCGCCACCGGCTTGCTCCCCGGTTATCAGGGAACCCTCGCCGACGTCATGCGCAGGTCCGGCGAGTTTTACCAGCAATCGCAGGCGATCGACCAGTTCCCGCCGAGCCTTCTCACTCTCGAACTCTTTCGCGAAGCTGCCACCATGGTCATGCTTCTCAGTGTGGCCTTTCTCGCGGCAGCGAAGATGAGCTCCCGGGCCGCTGTTTTCCTGTGGACCTTCGCCATCTGGGACATCACTTATTACGGTGCGCTTTGGGCCACGGTGCGCTGGCCGCTCTCGCTCCGCGACGCGGATGTTTTGTTCCTGATTCCGCGGCCGTGGATTTCGCCGGTTTGGTTTCCGCTGATGGTCAGCGTTTTGGCGATCCTTGCGGTGCTCTTCGCGCGTGACTCCGGCAGGGGCGGATAAAACGGAAAGCCGCGAAGCGCGCACCAGTTTTTTGGGCGCGGGAATCTTCGTCGCGTCCTGGTGCCCGGGAAGCAGGCTTCGCATCAAAGAGGTGCCATGTCCCGCCAAACACATCCTTGGGGCGTACCGCCCTGGAGCGTGGATTTCCGTCCTGCGCCGGGACCGCTGCCGGACCGCGTGGATTTTGCCATCGTGGGCGGCGGCTTCACCGGGCTTTGCGCGGCAGCGTGGTTGGCCAGGCTGGCGCCAAAAAAATCCGTGCTCGTGCTCGAGGCCAGCGCACTTGGCGAAGGCGCGAGCGGCCGAACCGGCGGCCTGGCACTCGAGGACACCGCGGCCGGGCCGCTCCCCGGACTCGGCGACGTGCTCGCCGGATACCAGAAAATCCTACGCACCTTGCGCATCGACTCCGGCCTGGAACTCCCAGGTGTGTACGAGTTGGGACGCGCGGATCCCGCGAAGGATTCGCCGATCTGCTGGAGCGATTCCGGGGACTTGAAAGTGGTGCGCACCGTGCCCGGCGGCGCCGTCGATCCCGGAAAAGTTGTCGCGGGGCTGGCCCGCGCAGCCGAAAAAGCCGGCGCGCACATCATCGAGCACGCCGAGGTTCAAGCCATCGAGTCTTCCGATCCGCCGTGCCTGCGGGTTCGCCGCAACGGTCGGGGCCGTGTCCAACAGAAGAACATCCGTGCATCGCAGATCCTTCTCGCTGTGAACGCCTTCTCGCTCGAACTTTCCGGCTTGCGCGGTTCGACGCAGCCGAAACTGACTCTTGCCATGGCCACCGCGCCGCTCTCCCGGGCGCAGCTCCAAGCCATCGGCTTGTCCTCCCGCCGGCCGTTCTATACCGTGGACCTTCCCTACTTGTGGGGCCGGCTGCTCGATTCGAACGGCATGGTTTTCGGCGCGGGCCTGGTTCCGGCGCCAACCACGATCGCCTCGCTGTTTGGGAAGCCAGCTCGGAAACGCTCCCCGCGCTACGCTGCGCCGGATTTGTACCGCTTTGATGTGCGCGAAGGAGAGGCCGCGGAGAGCTTTCGCTGGCTTGAAGATCGCGTCCATCATTTGCATCCGGCGCTCGCGTCTGTGCGCATCACGCACCGCTGGGCCGGCCCGATTTTGTTCACCGAAGGGATGCGCCCCGTTTTTCGCCGCCATCCGCGCTCGAAAAACGTGGCGGTCCTCGCCGGATACAACGGCCACGGCGTCGCGCTCTCCGTGTATCTCGGTCAATGGGCCGCCGAAGTCCTCCTCGACTGCCGGTCACTGCCCACCTGGGGCTAGCGGCTTTTTAAGCGGCTTTTTTCTTTACCTCGTATTTCGCTCGGGCAGTGGTAGAATGCGCGGCGCTCCACTGGAGGAGAAACATGCGCAAGAGGATGCGGGTCGCGATGATGCTCGTGATAGGGGCGATGGGCGTGCTTGCGAGCCGGGCGGCGTCGGCCCAGGGGCAGGATTTTTCCAAGGTGCAGATCAAGGTCACCAAGGTTTCCGGAAACATTTACATGCTGGAAGGCGCGGGCGGAAATATTGCCGCGTCGGTCGGCGAAGACGGCATCGCGATTGTGGACGACCAGTACGCCCCGCTTGCGGAGAAAATTCAGGCGGCGCTCAAAGATTTGGGGGTCACGACAAAGCCGGTGCGTTTTGTCATCAACACGCACTACCACGGCGATCACACCGGCGGAAACGAGCTGTTTGGCAATGCGGGGTCTACCCTCATCGCGCACGCGAACGTGCGCAAACGTCTGGAGACGGGCGGCACGGCGGGCAACGGGGGGTCGATCAAGGTGGAGCAAAAGCCGGCGTCAGGAAACGCCCTGCCGATTATCACCTTCGAGCACGACGTGACCGTGCACCTGAACGGCGAGGACATTCGCGCGCTGCATTTTCCTTCCGGGCACACCGACGGCGATTCCATTATCTTCTTCCCGAAGAACAATGTTGTGCACATGGGCGACGATTTCGTGCGTTACGGCTTTCCGTTTATTGACGTGTCGAGCGGCGGCGGCGTCGAGGGCATGATCGCCGCCACGGAAAAGGTCGCGGCGGAGTTGCCTGCCGACGTAAGAGTGATTCCCGGACATGGCGCGCTTTCGAATATGGAGGACCTGAAAGCGTTCACGAAAATGCTGAAAGAAACCTCCGCGGTGGTCGAGAAGGCGCTCGGCGGTCGCAAAACGCTCGACCAGATGAAGCAGGAGAAGATTCTCGCGCCCTGGGAAAAGTTTTCCGGCGGGTACATCAACTCGGACGCGTTCATCGAGACGCTCTACAATTCGCTGACGCGCCACCAAGGGGAGTTCATGAAGCACAACTGAAAGGGATGGTCGGGAGCCATCCCTGGCAAAGGACAGATTCCGCCCGCATCTCCTGTTTCTGGGTTTCGCTTTACGGTTTCGCGCTAGGCGAAAAGAAGCCGATGGGCAGATCGCGCGAAGTGCGCAGACCGGCCGGCGCATCGAGGATCACCGGGATGGAATTCACCACCACCGAGGCGGTGGCGATGTCGCCGTGCGAGCCGCCCGGGATGGTGAGGCTGATGTTGGGGTGGCCGGTGAGGGTGATGGTGTCGGAGGGATCTTTTGCCCCGACGTACATCTGCAATTCGAGATGAACCAGCTCCTTCCCGTCTTTCGAAAGGCCGCGTGCGATTTGATGAACGCCGGCGGCCTGTCCCTTCTCGACGGTGAGGTATTCGGTTGCGACGCGTTCGCTGGCCACTTTTGGCTCGATGGTTTCGCTGATGTTTTCGACGGGCAGATTCAGGCTATCTGCGACCATGGCAACCGATTCCGGCAGGCCGACGTGCTTGATGACGCCCGCCTTTACCTGCGTACGAAATTCATCCACACTCAGGCCCGCGCCGATTTTTTTCTGTAGCGGAAGCCGCCGCTGCGAGGCATCCACAATGCGCAGCGCCTTGGCCTGCTCGATGCGTTGCGAAACCGCCGCCAGCGTCAGGACGAGTTTGTCCATCACGAATCCGGGATTCACTCCGGTTCCCACGAGCGCCACGCCCCATTCTTTGGCGGCGGCGTCGAGCTTGGCGGCGAGTTCCGGCTGCGTGCGAAACGGGTAGGACAATTCCTCGCAGGTTGAAACGATACAGCACTGCGCTTCCAGGCACGCCAGCAATTGATCCATCACTTTGGCAAGCGACGAAGAAGTCGCGTGGATAACCACGTCGGCGTTCAGGTCGAGGGCTTGTTGGGGATCGGCGAACACTTTGACGCCCCAGGGCGCGTCGCTCGCGCCCACAACTTCTCCCAGATCGCGTTCCGCCTTGGCGGGATCCAGATCGATTGCGCCGATGATTTCGATGGCCTGCTTGTCCCGCATCAACTTCGCGATGGATGCGCCGATGGGGCCGACACCATATTGGATGGCGCGAATCTTCTTTTTCACGAATGTCTCCGTTTTGTAGCGGGCGTGCGCTTACCGCCTTTTTGGACTGCTAAGGAAACCCCTACAATAGAGGATTTTGCGGGCGCATTCAACGACAGAAGCGGCGTTGCCGGCGGCGGGGTTCCACCGCATAATGAAACGGTGCGGAGGAGAAGGCCATGCCTGCAAGGAAACTCAGCGATCCGGAGATCGCCGCGCTGCTGCCTAAAATGAAGGGCTGGAGTGTGGTGAACGGCAAATTGCACCGCGAGATCACCTGCAAGGATTTCGTGACCGCCTTTGGCAACATGACCCGGGTGGCGCTGGTGGCAGAATCGATGAATCATCATCCGGAGTGGTTTAACGTGTGGAACAAGGTGGTCATCGACCTGACGACGCACAGCGTAAAAGGCATCAGCGACTACGACTTCAAACTGGCGGAGAAAATCAACGCAATTTTTGCGGAATAGACGGCTCTAAGGCGGATGTTCTCTGATGGGGGTGTTCGCCGTTTGTTGAAGCGTTTTAACTCTTGAAATCATCCCTTTACTTGCCGAGAACCGCGCACGGAATGCGGCGGTTTTTGGGGTTGACACGCGCGTTTGGCGGTGCTACAAAGCGCTGCAAGAAAAGCTCTTTGGTGGTGAGTCTCCTATCGAATTGCTTACCGCAGTGCGCGAGTGAGGCCGCAGACCTGCCTGGCAGGGCAGGCCTGCTGAGCCGCCTGAGGGCTTTGACATGCAACACCCCACCCACCCCGGGAGGTGGAAACGTCACTGTTTTCACCTCCTTTTTATTTTGCCACCTGCCTAAATCAAAAGACCTCACCAAGCTTGGCTTGAGGCTTGGCCCGGTTAAGATAGCCCTTTTAAGATAGCCCTTGACGCTTTGACGTGCCCCGTTCCGAGCGAAGGAGCCTTGTGGCGCCACCCCTGCTATCGCTGAAGAACGTGACGGTGATGCGCGGCGATTCGGCGGCGCTCTGCGAAGTGAATCTGGAGATCGCCGCCGGAGAACACGTGTGCATCCTGGGGCCGAACGGCGGCGGGAAGTCCACGCTCATAAAAACCATTACGCGGGAGTGTTACCCGCAGCCGCGAGAGGGATGCGCGATTTCCATTCTTGGCCGCGAGCGCTGGAATGTCTTCGAGCTGCGGTCACTGCTCGGAATCGTTTCCCCGGACCTGCTCGCGTCGTGCACCACGGAAGCGACGGGGCGGGACGTGGTGCTGTCCGGATTTTTCAGCAGCACGAGAATCTTCCCGCACCACCATCCCGATCCGGAACTTGTGACGCGCGCCGAAGCCGCGCTCGATCGGCTGGGCATCGCGCACCTTGCGGACCGGCCCCTGACGCACATGTCTTCGGGGGAAGCGAAACGGACGCTGATTGCGCGGGCGCTGGCGCATGAGCCCGAGACGCTGCTGTTCGATGAGCCGAGCAACGCGCTGGACATCGCTGCTCAATTGCAGCTGAGGGAAACGCTGAGCAAGCTGGCGCGGTCGGGGTTGGGTATTCTGCTGGTTACCCATCACGTGTCGGAGATTATCCCGGAAATCGAGCGCGTGGTTTTGCTCCGCGAAGGCCGGATTCTTGCTGATGGCCCTAAAGCGGCGATCCTCACCGAAGAGAACCTGTCGAAGCTTTTCAACGCGACGGTGCGGCTGGGGCAGCACGACGGATATTTTCACCTTTACTGAGTCCGGGCCCCAGGGTGTTCTCGAAATGCAGATTCTAAGCAACCTGGACTCACGCCCGCCGATTTAAACGGCAGCGGGGTGGTTTATAGGTTCGAGCGAGCGGATCCACTCTTGGAGGCGCGTTGCTTCCATGTCGATGAGCCCGGGGTCACGGAAAGCGTGCGCCAGCATCGACACACCTTGCGTCGCGGAGAGTAGATGCACGGCCAGCAAGCGTGAATCGGCGCCCTGGCCAAGCGCCCGGAATTGCCTTTCCATCCACTCGAGAGCCGTTCTGAACAGCACCGTCGATTTTTCAGCCGCCGAGCCGCCAAGCTTGCGCAGTTCCGAGCACAAGGTGCCGACAGGACAGCCATGCCGCGCCAGCTCTTCACGGTTCTTCATCTTGACGTTGACGAAGGCGCACAGACGCTGTTTCGGAGAATCCGTCTTGTCGAATTCCTCGAGCAGCTTCCGGAAGCGGGAAACGCGCAGGTTGACGATGGACTCGGCGATCTCGTCCTTGGTCTTGAAGTAGTAATAGACATTGCCCAGGGGAATCCCGGCCTGTTTAGCGATATCCGCGATGGCGGTATTGCCGAACCCGTAGCGATGGGTGGTCTTTTCCGCGGCTTCGAGCAGCCGCCTGCGATTCGCTGCTATCGGTTTTGCCATCCGCCACGTCCTAATAGTCAGTTGGCTGACTGATCCGATAGTAGAGAAGAGCAGGCGCCCGCGTCAAGGGAAAGCCGCTCGGACGACGCGGGCTCGCGTGCCAGCCGAAGCTGCTGACCGCGGGGAGCGGTGGAAAGGGGATAGCCAGATGGTTCGCCATGCCGGTGCGGATCGCCGTTCGGCGCTTTGGCTCGCGGCGCTGGCCGCTCTCGGTTTCTCTAATCCGGCGGGCACGACGAATCGAGCGCGGGACGGTCAACATTGGATTGGAACGTGGGCCACGGCCCCCCAGGCGGCCATCCCGGGGCACGCCCAGATTTTCCGGAACCAGACCCTTCGCCTCATCGTGCACGTCAGCGCCGGGGGCAGGAAAGTCAGGATCAAGATCTCCAATACGTTTGGGGACCAGCCCTTGCTCATCGGCGGGGCGCACATTGCCCGGCGAACAGAAGCTGCCGAGATCGATCCGGCCTCCGACCGAACTCTGAAGTTTAGCGGGAAAGCGTCGACGACCATCCCTCGGCATTCCCTGGTCGAGAGCGATCCGGTCGAACTCGATGTGCCGGCGCTAGGGGATCTGGCCATCAGCCTGTTTTTTCCGGGAACCGCAGCGGCGACGACGTCGCACATTCTGGCGCTGCAAACGAACTACGTCTCCGGCGAGACCGGGGACGCGACGGCGGCAAGGAAATTCCCGGTTGCCAGGACCATCGACTCCTGGCCCTTCCTCACCGGAGTAGATGTCGCCGCTTCCTCGCAAGCAGCAGCCATTGTGGCACTGGGCTCCTCGTTGACCGACGGAGATGGCTCCTCGCGAGATGCGAACCGGCGGTGGCCCGACGTGCTTGCGGAGCGGTTAGCAAAGGATGCCGGCGGGAACAAGGAACTAGGGGTCCTGAATGAAGGCATCATCGGCAACCGCCTGTTGAGCGACTTCGCGAGCCCGCGACAGGCGGGAGGGCCACCTCCGCTTGGACCTGTTTTTGCGCAACTCGGGCCGGCCCTGGGACAATCCGGCATGGTACGTTTCGAACGTGACGTGCTTCGGGAAGCGGGCGTCAGCTACCTGATCGTCGGGCTCGGCGTCAATGACATCCTTTTCCCCGGCTCGTTCATACCAGCGACGGAAAGCGTGAATTCCCAGAGCATCCTATCCGGCTATCGTCGGCTGATAGCGCGCGCTCACAAGCAGGGAATCCGAGTCATCGGCACAACCATTCCGCCCTTCGAGCATGCCCTGTTTCGGAGCCCTTTTTACGACCGGTTTTACACCCCCGAGAAAGAGCGCGTGCGCCAGGAGGTCAACGCCTGGATCCACCGCAGCGGTGAATTCGATGGAGTGATCGATTTCGACGAGGCCGTGCGTGACCCGGGCCACAGGACGCAACTATTGCCCTCCTACGACAGCGGAGACCATTTGCATGTCAATGACGCAGGCAACATCGCCCAGGGAAATGCCATTCCGCTCGCGCTGTTTGAAGATCGTTAAACCGATTGCCGATTCATTGTTTGGCGAAGGCGTCGAGGGCCGCGCCAACCCGTTCGAGGCCGCCGGCTAGGGTCGCGGTGTCGCCGCCGATGCCGATGCGAAAATGCCGGGGCATTTCGAACATGCTGCCCGGCACAACGGTGGTTTCATATTTTTCGCGAAGCAATTGGAAGAAAGCTTCGGGATCGCGGCGAGTAAGCCCGAGAGGGAGGCGGGGAAAAACCACGGTGCCGGCCGGAGGATGAAAGCATTCGATGTCGCGGCGCGAATCGAGGAAGGCGTCGAGCAAGGTGCGATTGGCGGTGAGGAGCGCGCGAGCGCGTTCGCGAAATTGCTCAAGATGGTCGAAGGCCATCAAGGAAAGGCGCTCGGCGGGATGGGCCCCGGTGGCGGCAAACAAATCATTGAGGAGCCACATGCGGCGGGCGAGCTCGGGAGCGGCCAGAATCCAACCGCAGCGCAGCCCGCTGAGGCCGTAGACTTTCGTGAGGCTGCTGGTAACGATGAAAGGATTTTCGCTCACGCCGGCGATCGCATTGCCGATGGGGAAGCAGAAAGGCGCCGGCTTGCCGAAGAGCATCTCGAGGTAGACCTCGTCCACAAGCACACGCACCCGGGCGCGATGAGCCACCTTGCCGACGGCCTGAAGCATTTCCGCGGAGAGAAGCGCGCCACTGGGATTGTGCAAATTGGTAAGCACAATGAGGCGGGTGGAGGTCGAGATCGCGCGCTGCAATTCTTCGAGGCCGATCGAGAAGCGCGCTTCGAAGCGGCGCGGAAGGCGCTTGATGCGCACGCCAAGATAGTTGGCGACATCGAGGAGCGGGCCGTAGGCGGGCTGCTCGATGAGGACTTCGTCGCCGGGATCGAGCAGCGCGGCCATGGCCAGGTGGTTCGCCATGGAGGTGCCCGCCGCCGCGACCACGCACTCCTCGGGGACACCGGCGTGCTCGGCAAGACGGCGCTCGAGCGGGGCGTAACCGTAATTGCCGGGCGCGGTGATTTCGAGTTCGTCGAGGTTCACAGGGAATTCGCGGCGCGGAACGCCGAGGAGGCCGCTCGTCGAGAGATTGTATTTGGCGTGCGATCGGGTCTTGGCCCATTCCATGTACAGCGAACGCTTCGTGCGAGCGGCACCGCTCATGCGCTGGTGGCCTCCCGGCTCTTGCTTTTGGCGCGCCAGAAAAAGTATACGGGCAAACCGGCGACGGCAATGAGCAGGCCGATCGTGGAGCGGCGAGGATCGTGGGCAAAGGTGCTGAGGACCACGAGCCACTCGGCGGCGATGAACAGCAAAGTGGTCCAGGGATGGCCGGGAACGCGATAGGCGATCGCGGTGGGGAGGGAAGACGAATCACGGCGGCGCAGCAGGAGCAGGCAGAGCGCGGTCAGGCCGAAAAAAATGGAGTCCATGGCGACGACGTAGTTGACCACCTGCGCGTAAGTCCCGGTGAGGGCGATCAGTATGGCCCAAAGGCCCTGTAAGGCGATGGCCATGACCGGGACGCGCGTGCGCGGATAAACCCAGGCGACGCTGCGAAAGAAGACGCCGTCTTCGGCCATGGCGAAATAGACGCGCGGAGCGGTCAGGACGGATTGGCCCAAAAAGCCGAAAGCGGAAAAGGCGATGCCGGCGGCGATGAACGCGCCTCCGCGAGGACCAAGCGCCAGGCGCATGACGGCGGAGGCCGGGGTAGTTGTGGCTGCGAGTCCCCCGGGCCCGAGAGCGCGGACGTAAACGAGATTCACCGAAGTGTAGACGGCGATGACGCCGAGAACGCCACAGACGAGACCGCGCGGGAGGGTTTTCTGCGGGTCGCGGACCTCCCCACCAAGGAAGCTCGAGGTTTGCCAACCGCCGTAGGCAAACAGGACGGGGGTCATCGCCGAGCCGAAAGCGAGCGCGAGTTTGAGCGAAGGTGGCTGGCCGAGGAGGGGGCGAAAGGAAATCTGCGACGGCTCGCCGCTGAGGAAGCTGAAAAGTTCGAGCAAGCCGATCGCGGCGATGGCGGTGAGTGTCATGGCGGATTGCACGCGGCTTCCGGCGCGTACGCCGAGGCAGTTGATGGCGGTGAGCAGGGCCAGGGCACCTGCGGCCAGGTGAGAATCCCTGACCGACCAATGCGTGAGTTCGAGAAAATAGCGTGCGAAGATGACTGCGACGGCAGCCATGCCGCCGGTTTGAATCACCAGCAGCAGCACCCAGCCATAGAGAAACGCCACGCCAGGATGAAGCGCTTCGCGCAGGTAAGCGTACTGGCCGCCCACGGCGGGCAAGCGCGCGGCGAGTTCGGCATAGATGAAGCCGCCGAGAAGCGCGACGATACCGCCGGCAATCCAAGCCGACAGGATGAGGAACGAGGTGTCGACGCGCTCGGCGACCAGATAAGGATTGATGAAGATTCCCGCGCCGATGATGCCGCCCATCACGGCCATGGTCGTGCCAAACAGGCCGAGATGGCGTGCCAGGCCGCAAGACGGCGCGGTCGGGATCTCTCGGGAGGTCACCGTTGCGAGCCTGCGCTGGAGCCCACTTGCGCGAGTTCGTAAAGATATTCGGCGTGAGAAAGCGCGGCGCCGTCCATGCCCTGCACCCTGGGATTGCCGGACTCGATGACGTAATACTCGTCGGGCGCATGCGCGCCGTTGCCATGGCCGAGTCCGAAATGCCCGGCGGGCAGGCGAAGCGGCTCGCCGGTGAAAACGTAACCCGGCCAGGAGCCCGCCAGTCGCGGAAGGATCACCGGGTCGATGCCATTGTTTTTGTACACGGCGGTGGCGGCGCGAATGACGGCGGAGTCGGCGGGCGTGGAAGTGGGGTCGTAGCCGCCGGTCATGTTCACGTCGATATCCGAGAAGCCTTTTTTCGCGAGATGGGCTTTGAGCAGCGCGAGTGATTCGGCGGCGGTCATGTCGGGAACCAGGCGCAGGTCGAGCTTCGCGACCGCCTTTCCGGGAAGAATCGTTTTTCCGCCAGGGCCGGTATAGCCGCCGACCAGGCCTTCGATGTTCACCGTAGGACGTGCAACGAGCAGCTCGAGTGACTGCTCCCAGCTTACGTCGTGGACCCAATGATCGACGCCGAGAAGTTTTTTTGCTTCCGCTTCGTTCATGCGGCGGGCGGCTTCACCGACCATCTTCTTTTCGGCACTGGAGAGCGGGCGAGCTTTTGCGGCGTAACCTTCGATGGCGGGATCGTTGCCGTCGGGAGAGACGAGCGAGGCCAGCGCTTCAACGAGATGCCAGGCGGGACTGTCGAGTCGCGCTTTGTTGCTGGAGTGCACGTCCTTGCGCGGGCCGCGGCCCCAGCGTTCGCCGCTCGAGGTCAGTTCGCATTCGATGACGCCTTTCGCGCCGAGGAACATCGACACCTCGCCATCGAGGCCCTGCGAGGCGAAGGGCATGAACACGCCGCTGCACTTTTTTAACGCCGCGGCCACTTCGGGGTTGCCTGCGACTTGCGGAAAATGCGGCGAGCCGATCTCCTCCTCGCCTTCGGCGACAAAGACGAGGTTGATGGGCATATTCTTGCCCGCACCGCGAATGGCGTGAAAGGCAGCGAGCAGCGTGGCCTCCGGACCTTTCTGATTGACCGCGCCGCGGCCCATGATGATTTTTCCGAGGCCGGGCTTGTCGAGCAGAGCGGCTTCGAAGGGCGGAGAAGACCACTCGGCGGGGTCAGCCTGCTTGACGTCGTACATGAAATAGAGGCCGAGAGTTTTCGGAGCGCCCGCGTCGAGGGTGGCAAAGACGCCGGGCTGGCCGTCGGTGGGCATTTTCTTGACGCCGCTGAAGCCGGCTTCGCGGAGCATCTCCATCATCAGCTCGCAGCCTTCGTTCATGCCGCGGTTTTCCGCGGCGATGGAGGGCTGACGAATCCAGGTTTGCAGGCGCTTCACGGCTTCGTCGTGGCGTTTTTCGATTTCGCCGCGAATGGCGGAGAAGTCGTCGGGATGCGCTTGTGCCCAGCCGGGCATCGCGGTCAACGCAGCGGCTGCGGCGGCGCTTTGGAGGAAGGTGCGGCGATCGGTTGGTTGACCTTTGCTCTGGTGGGAGTTCGACGAATTGGGCATGAAAACCTCCCCGCTGCGGGCTTTTGCTCGATCGAAGCAGGAAGAACTATACGACCACTTCAAATACCGAGCCAAGAACTTCCTCGGGCGAGCGGACCTGCCATCGACCGGAGCTGTTCGCTCGAGCCACGGCCAAGAAAACGGCACTCGCTAGGGATTGCGGAAACGGGCGATCGTGCCCTGAGGGCCGGCGGCCCAGCCCTTCTGGGCATCGAGGATGGCCAGGGCGTTGAGGTCGAGGGATCCGGTTTGTTTCCAGTGCACTCCGTAATCGTCGCTGCTGTCTTCGCCTGTCGGTCCGACGGCGATCCAGCGACCGCCGTCCACCTGTACCAAAGCCGAGCGAAATCCGCCAGGTTGCCGGGCGGCAAGCTGCCAGGTCTTGCCGGCGTCAAGGGAGTACGCAGCCGCGCGCTCGGCTTGCCGGGTCTCCTGGTAGTCTCCTCCGACGACGAGGACATGGTTGTGGCGATCGGACACAATCGAAAAAATTCCGGAAGAAGCCTTGCCGTGAGCTACGGGCGTTTCCGCTACAGTCCAAATGAGCCCTCCGTCATCCGAATGAAAGACGCGAGCGGCAGGGCCGCCGGTCGAGAAGAAAATGTCTTTGTCGCCGGCAAGCGCGAGAGAAGTATTACTTGCTGCGAACGCGCCCTCTCCCGGCAGCGCCGCGGGCATGTTGTCAACCGGAAGCAGGTTCCAATGCTCGCCGTCGGTTGTCGCGAGCAGGAGGAACTTGCCGTTGATCGGATCGCCCAGGGCCAAGCACTCTTTCTCGGAACGGCAGGCGATGGCGTCGAGGAAAAATTCCTTGCGATTGTCCGAGAATTCGAGCTTCCAGGTTTTGCCGCCGTCGCTGGTCTTGTAGATTCTGGATTTCACACCTTCTCCGCTCGAGATGACATAGGCAAGGGAGGCGCTGAAAGCCACGATCCCGCGGAAGTCGAGCGCGTCTCCCCCGGGAACGCGAAGACGACGCCAGGACCTGCCTTCATCGAGCGATCGCACAATGACGCCATGCGAGCCGGAGCTCCAAACAACCGCGCTCGGAGCCCGTTTTTCACTTGGGTTGTGGGCAACGCTCACGCCGCGAAGGTTGGTCTTCATGCCGCGGGTTGCGACTTCCCAGGACTGCGCCGCCAGGCCCGTGCCGGTGAACAGGAAGAGCAGGAGAACGGGAAAACTCGAGGCTTTGGCCTTCCTGATCAGGCTACCTGCTCCCCGCCGCTTGATTCACGAAGATCGTGCCGCCTTTCATCACGAAAACGACGCGACGGACCGCGGTGATGTCCTTGAGGGGATCGCCGTCGAGGGCAATGATGTCGGCGTCCAGGCCGGCAGCCAGCGAACCGACGCGGTCCCGGAGCCCGAGCGCCTCCGCGGCCAGCGAGTTGGCGGAAACCAGCGCATCCATGGGTTCCTGTCCGCAGGTCTGCACGCGATAGAGGAATTCTTCTGCGTTGCGGCCATGGGCGCCCGCCACGGCGTCGGTCCCAAAAATGACTTTAAGCCCGCGCGTTCTGATGGCGTGGCGAAAGAGCTCCTGAAACTCCGGCAGCACCTTCTGCATGGTTTCAAACGCCGTCTCGGTGTAATTGCCGATGCCGAGATAGTGCGATTTGTTGTCGAGATAATTCTGAAGCACCAGGCCGGCTTGCGGATCAAAATAAGTGCCGCGCTCGGCTAGCAAGCGCAAATCCGCATCGCTGGCGTAAAGACCGTGCTCGACTTCGGTGCAGCCGGCCAGCGAAGCCATGCGCACCGACGGACCGTAAGCGTGCACGACCGTGCGCAGGCCGACCTGCTTGGCTTCGCTGCAAATGGCGGCGAGCTGCTCCTCGGAAAGCGTGGGTTTGCCGCCTTCACGGATGCTGCCGGAAGCAAAGATCTTAATGAGGTCGGCACCGTTCCGGGCGTGCTCGTCGACGACGGCGCGAAGTTCCTCGGGCGTGCCGGTCGCCTCGCCGCGGCCGAAAATGGCGTCGAGCGAAGTAAGAATTCGCGGGCCGGGCAATCCGCGGCGGTCGATGGCGTCGCGCAGGTCCTTGTCGAGCGCCGACCCCAGGCTTTGCACCGTGGTGAAGCCCGCAGCCAGCATCTTCCAACTGTTCGCGGCGCCGGCGAGGACGGTCTGCTCCTTGGGCTCGTTCTCACCTGCAAGGCGGCCACTCGCGTCAAAATGCCAGGTGGGATGAACGTGGGCGTCAATCCAGCCGGGCAAGACCGTCAGCCGCGTGAGATCGTAGGTCACGGCGCCGTTCGGGGCGCTCCCGCCGACCCTCTGAATCTCTCCTCCTTCGACGACCACGATCGTGTTGTGAAGGATTTTCCCCCTGCCATCGAAGGCAGTAGAGGCTTTCAGAACGGTAGGCGGCGCCTGAGCGGCTGCGAGTCCTGGGTCAAGCGACAGCGCGAGCGACGCAAAAAAGACCATTTGTCTCAGTCGTAAGGCCATTGGCATGGCAGCACCTCAACCGGTCGCTGAAGGGCAGGGTGATCCTTCTCGACCAACAGGGCTTTCCTCCTAGCGTCGAGGAAGAAAATTTTCGCGGGCGGCATCATAGCGCCGGACGTTACCGCTCGCAATAGCGGTCGCTCCCGATGTCGCTCTCGACCGGGGGGAAATCCGGTCCTCCAGGCGGCTTTCTGAAAATGAGGTGAAAAGACCTATTCCTTTGCAGTAGGATTCTGCGGGTTTAGACTTGCGCGTAGCTCGGCCGGGCTGTAGTCAAGCAACGGCGTGAACGCTCGAGATGGCCGCCAGAGTTCAGGAGAAAGCCGACATGTTTTCGAGAATGGTGAGGAACGGGAGTCTGCGATTGGTGTGCTGGGTGGTGATGTTCAGTCTGACTCCGGCGGTTGCCTGGGCGCAAAATCATCCGAAAGACACGGAGTGGCCTTCCTACGCCGCGGACACGGCGGGCACGCGCTACCGGCCGCTCGATCAGATCAACGCGTCGAACTTCAGCGACCTCGAGATAGCCTGGCGCATCAAGACGGACAATTTTGGCGATCGTCCGGAATACAAACTCGAGGGAACGCCGCTCATGGTGAACGGTGTCCTTTACGCGACCGCGGGCTCGCGGCGCGCGGTCATCGCGCTCGACCCGGAGAGTGGTGAACTGCTGTGGATTCACGGCGAGCACGAAGGCAAGCGCGGCGGCGCGGCGCCGCGGCAGCTTTCCGGGCGCGGTTTGGCGTACTGGTCGGACGGCGTGGATGAGCGCATTCTCTACGTTACGCCCGGCTTCCGGCTGATTTGCCTGGACGCCAAGACTGGCCAGCGCGTCCCCTCGTTTGGAGAAAACGGCGTGGTCGATCTGAAACGCCATGACGACCAGGAGATTTTCCCTGACCTGGAGACCGGAGAAATCGGGATGCAATCGGCGCCCGTAGTTGCGAAAGACACCGTGATGGTCGGTGCGGCTTTTCGCGAAGGCATGACCCCGAAAAGCATGCGCAACAACAAAGGTTACGTGCGCGGCTTCGACGTGCGCACCGGCCGGCGACTCTGGATTTTCCACACCATTCCGAGGAAGGGTGAATTTGGCTACGACACCTGGCTAAACGGCTCGGCGGAATACACCGGGAACACCGGCGTGTGGACGCAGATCAGCGTGGACGAGCAACTCGGGCTCGTGTATTTGCCGGTGGAATCGCCCACCAGCGATTTCTACGGCGGCCACCGGCACGGCGACAATTTGTTCGGCGAAACGCTGGTTTGCGTGGACCTGAAAACCGGCGAGCGGAAATGGCACTTCCAGCTCGTGCACCACGCCCTGTGGGACATGGACATTTCGTCCGCGCCAATCCTCGCGGACATTACCGTGGACGGAAAGCCGGTCAAAGCCGTCGCGCAGCCCACCAAGCAAGGCTTCCTTTACGTTTTCGATCGCGTCACCGGGAAGCCGATCTGGCCCATGCCGGAAAAACCCGTGGAAGTCGGGACCGTGCCGGGCGAATGGTATTCGCACACGCAGCCGATTCCTTCGAAGCCGCCCGCTTACAACCGCAACGGCGTCTCGATCGATGACCTGATCGATTTCACTCCGGCGCTTCGTGAGCGCGCCAAAGAAATCGCCTCGAAATATCATCTCGGCCCGGTCTACACTCCGCCGACGGTGAGCAAGCTTGAGGGGCCGCTCGGCACGCTCACCATGGGGACCGCTTCCGGCGGAACCAACTGGCCTGGCGGTTCCTACGACCCGGAAACGCATGTCGTCTATGTATACGCGTGCAATTCCTGCATCGAACCCATCGGCCTGGTTCCCGCACCCAAGGACATTTCCGACCTCAACTACATTGCCGGCGTCGCCGGAAGAGACGTGCAAATCATGCGCGGGCCTGGCGAAAACGCGGGCGCCGATTCGCCAAAGCCGCCGAAGAAGCGGCCCGCGAGCCAGTACGTGCGCTTGGATGTCGACGGACTGCCGCTGGTCAAGCCGCCTTACGGAACCATCTCCGCGATCAATCTGGACAAAGGCGAAATCGTCTGGCAGATCCCGCACGGAGAAACGCCGGACGTAGTGCGCAATGCCGAACTCCTGAAGGGCATGAACATTCCGCGAACTGGGCAGGAGACCTACAACGTCGGGACGCTCGTGACGAAGACCCTGGTCATCGCCGGCGAAGCTCAAGTGACCACCACCGCGGATCATCCGCGCGGTGCGATGTTGCGCGCGTACGACAAAGCCACCGGTAAGGAAGTGGGCGCGGTTTATATGCCCGCGCCGGAGAGCGGGTCGCCGATGACCTACATGATCCACGGGAAGCAGTACATCGTGGTGGCCGTGAGCGGCGGGCCGTACTCCGGCGAATACATCGCCTACACGCTCCCCTCGGCAGGCGAATGAAGATCTCTTGGTTGGGCGTAGCAGTGATCGTATCGTCGTTTTGTTTCTTGCGGGCGCAAGCTCCGGCAGAGACGCGTTCGGTCTGGGACGGAGTCTATACTGAAGAGCAAGCCAAGCGTGGCGAAGAGGTCTATCAAAAGGAGTGCGCCGCCTGCCACGGCGACATGCTCACGGGAGGCGAGTCCGCGCCTCCTTTGACTGGCGGCGCGTTTCAGGCCAACTGGAATGGCTTAAGTCTCAGCGATCTTTTCGACCGCATCCGCAAAACCATGCCGCAGAGCAAGCCTGGCCGTCTGACGCGACAGCAGGACGCCGACGTCCTGGCTTTCCTGCTGAACATCAACAAGTTCCCGGCCGGGAAGACGGAGCTTTACCGCCAGTCGGAGATGCTCAAGGAAATCCGCTTCGAAGCGAAAAAGCCCGCGAAGAACTGATACCAGATCGGTGCCAATGGTTGTCCTGGCTCGCAGTGCTTTCCGGGCGTCAGGGGAGTTCGCCGGACGGAACGCCCTTCTTCCGCGCTTCATCATAAAGCGCATCGAGCTTGGACTGCAGATCCTTCTTCTTATCCTGGACGGCGCGAATCTGCACCTCGATGGGTTCGCGCTCATAACGCTTGTCGAGCCGGACGCCACTGGCGTTGGTCGAAGGCTCGCCGGCTTTGAAGTTCTTCAAGTCGGTGATTTGCTTGTCCAAGTCGACCATTTGCTTTAGCAGTTTTTCGAGCTGGTTCCGAACCGAGGCGACATATGCCGGGTTGGCGTTTGCGGCCTTGGGAGGGGCCGCTGCCTTTGGCTTGTCGTCCTGGCCATTCCCCACCACGGAGATTTTTCCTGTCGACTTGGACAGGTCTTCATTCGTTAGGATTCTCCTGGTCTTCCTGGTCTCGGTCGCAGCCGTCGCATCCTGCGGTTTGGACGCAGGCGGAGGCGCGCCGGCCCCGGTCGTTTGGGCGACGACCGGGACGGTCGAAAAGAGCGCGACGATGGGCAGTGAGAGCGAGCGCCGCATGAAACCCTCCCGTCCGGCAAAGTCGAGGACGAATCGTTCCTCCTGAAAAGTGTAAGGGGAAAACGGTCAGAGACCGGCGGCCTTCGAATCCGTCTTGTTCAAGTCGGCACGGGTCAGTTCTTTTCGAATGACCTCGAGCGCCTCCTTGGGCGGGCCGATATAGCGGTAGTTTGAATAAAACGAGCGTTCGTGGAAGGAAAATCCCGAAAACAACTTGCGGCCGTCAAAATCGTATTGCGAGAAGGTGGGCTGCCACATTCCCGGCTGAACTTCGTACCGTTCCTGCATGAAGTGGCTGCCCTTATAGATTTTCCCGAGGAACAGGCCAAAGGGAACGTCCTCGGTGACTTCACCTTCGATGCGCGCGAGTTCCCCGGCGGTTTCGTCGATCCACACGTATCCGTGGACCCTGGTGAGAATGGCGGTGAAGCGCGACGTGGGTTTGAACGTCGGATTGGGCGACAGCTCGTATTTTGCAAGCATGCGATCGCCGCGCGGCTCGCGTCCGAGCAAGGTGAAACGAAAGGCGTTGCGCGTCGCGTTGATAACCTCGTTGCGGTCTTTGCGGCGCTTTGCATATTTTTCCATCGCTTCGCGCTCGGCGCGGTTGTTATCAACCATGAGCGTCAGCGAGCGCTCCAAGCCTTCCAGACGAGCGCGGTATTCCGCCGGGTCCAGCGGTTGGCCATCCGCATTCACGGGAATCTTATCCGTCCCCGTGCCCGAGGGAATGACCCGCGTAATTTTTACCGACGTCGGATCTGGATCGTTGGGATTTTTCCGCGTTTCCAGCCGTTCCATGCGTTCATAGACCTCGAGCGCCGCTTCGTCCTTCTTTTCATTGGCAATGACGCAGTCGAGCAGAGGCGAGGGTTCCGGAGCTGCGGCTGGAGGCACAGCGGATTGCGCCACTGCGCCGGCAGGGGCAGCGAGAAAAAAGACCGCAAGGAGGACAAAGGCACGTCTTCGCATTGCTGTTAAAACCGCGGAAGCTCCGCCGGACTGGCTGATTGATTGGATTCCCGAGCCCACCCTACTGTTGTACACCCTCGTTAAACGAACGGACATGATCGTTGCGAATGTGATACTTCTGCTCTCCGGAATCCGTCATCTTGAACGATTGCAATGTCGTCTCCCGGCGGAACATTTTCTGCGGTTTATCCCCAGTCGGCGTCGCGCCAGGCGAGAATCGCCGGCCGGAAATGCGCGAATGGCTCTTTGAGCGCTTGCCGGACCTTAGGCCTTGTCGCGAGAAATGTCGGTTCGGAGCGATTTCGGGTCTTTCTGAGGCTAGCTTGGCCTCGCCTGAGCCTTGTCAAGCGCATCTCGTAATAGGCCGCCTCCCCCCACAACCCTCCTGCGGTAGCCGGAGGTTGGAGTACGGATCGTAGGAGTCTTCTGTGGCGGGCCGGATGAATCGAACCTTTGCGATAAGACCAGTCCCGTAACTAGCAGAAGATAAATGAGATTGCGGCGCCGACAAGCCTCCTCCGCGCGGGGAATCGAGCTTTAAGACCCACAACCCGCCCTTTGGTTTGGCCAAAGCACGTTACAATAAGGGTGAGAGTGACTGGCTTACAAGGCGGCGCGGGGTGGGCTAAAGCCACCCCTGGGCAACGGGGCAAAGCAAAGGGCCTTTTTCGAGCGTCTAACGAGTTATGTTCTCGGGGTGTCTTTGGAACGAATGCCTGGGGAGCGACGTAGTACAGGAGAGAGGTCGGAGGGCGATTTGGGCGTTGCGCCAATGGACAGGTTTGTCGCGGTTCCCCGGGTGATTCCGCCCGCTAGCGATGCTGCCAGCAAACAGGGCAGGGTCCTGGGCGCGGCGATCACTTTGTGGGAAACCCTGCGCCTGGCACTCGACTCGCTTCGGGCTCACAAACTCCGCAGCTTCCTGACGCTTTTCGGCGTCATCATGGCGGTGACCACGCTCGTGGTGGTCATGAGCGCGATCGCCGGCCTGAACCTGTATGTGGCCAATCGCGTGGCGAACCTGGGCGCCAACGTTTTCATCATCGACCGCTTTGGCATCATCACCAGCATGGACGAATTTCAAAAGGCGCAAAAGCGCCCGCTGATTACCTTCGAAGACTACCTGCGCTTGCGCGACACCATGCAAACGGCCAAGGCCGTCGCCGCCATTGATGACCGCAACGTCCAGACGCGCAGTGGCGACATCAAGATGGAAAACACCGACGTCATGGGTGCCAGCGCGAATTTTGCAGACGTGCGCAACATTGACGTCGCGCAAGGCCGCTTCATCACCCCGGCTGACGATGAGCATCGCTCGGAAGTGGTCTTCATCGGCGCGGACCTGGCCAGCAAGTTTTTCCCCAACGTGGATCCCATCGGCAAGACCATCCGCGCGGAAACGCACAGTTATCAGGTCATCGGCGTAGCCGAACCCTTTGGCAGTGCCTTCGGTCAATCGCAAGACAATTACATGATCATTCCGCTCAACACCTACCAGAAGGAATGGCACCGCCAGAACGACTGGCTGACCATTTTCGTGCAGTCCCCGAGCGCGGAAATGATGCAAGCTTGCGAGGATGAAGCGCGCATGCTGATGCGCGCCTGGCGCAAAGTCCCCTACGACGCGAAAGACAATTTCGCGATTCTGGGCTCCGATTCCATCATGGCCCTGTGGCACGACCTGACGGGCAACCTGGCGTTCGTGGCCATGGCCCTGGTGAGCGTCTTCCTGGTGGTCGGCGGCATCGTGATCATGAACATCATGCTCGCGAGCGTGACCGAGCGCACGCGCGAAATCGGCCTTCGCCGCTCGCTCGGGGCGCGCAAGCAGCACATTATCCTGCAATTCATGACCGAGTCCGCGGTGCTCGCGGCGGTCGGCGGATTGATTGGAATCCTGTCCGCCTACCTGGTCGTTTATACCGTGCAGGCGTTGTTTTCCTTCCCCATGAATACCCCCATTGGCTCGGTGATCCTCTCCCTGGGAGTCTCTACCGGTGTGGGGCTTTTCTTCGGGATCTACCCCGCCATGCGGGCCGCGAAGCTCGATCCAATCGAAGCGTTGCGGGCTGAAGGATAAGGCGGCACACATGGCGCAGGCGCACGGCGAAAATCTGAAGCAGGCCATGGACACGCTCCGCGCGCACAAGATGCGCAGCGCGCTGACGGTATTCGGTGTGGTCCTGGGCGTGAGCGTGATTATGCTCGTTGCCGGGCTGCTCTCCGGCTTCGACCAGAAGATTCAGGAGCAAATCAAGCAGTTTGGGGCGGACACCGCCTTCATTGCCAAATGGGATCAGGGCCGGCACGGCGGGCCGCCACCGCTCGAAGAACGTCAACGCAAGCCGCTCACCCTCGACGACGCCAAAGCCATCCAAGACGGCTGCCCGGCGGTCAAGAATGTGACCGCCTTTCTGCAAACGCGCTGGGACCAGGCGCACGCGGTGCGCACCAAAGCCGGAGAAGTCACGGGCATCGATTTTCGCGGGGTGCAGCCCAATTTCGGCCAGGTGTACGCCAATGCCTCGACGGTCGAAGGCCGCTTCATCAGCGAGGGCGACGATCTTCACCGGGAGAAAGTAGTCATGCTCGGAGAAAACGTCGCACCGGTGCTGTTTCCCGAGGGTCATCCTGTCGGGAAAGACGTCAGGATCGACGGCTCTGACTTTATGGTGGTTGGTGTCGTCGAGAAACCCAAGGGCGGCTTCGGCATGGGCGACGAAGACCGCCGCGTCCTTATTCCCTTGAGCACCTTCCGGAAGACCTATCCATCCGCGGACGAGCTCCAAATGCGCATGCAGGCAAGGCCGGGACGGCTCGCCGAGGCTGTGGATCAGGCGCGCGAGGTGCTCGAGCGGCGCCGCAATGTCCCTTACGGAGGCAAGGACAATTTCTCCATCGCAACCGCCGAGCAACAGGTTCAGGAATTCCACTCCATCATGCAAATGACCTACGTTGTTACGACCGTGATCGCCTCGATCGGATTGCTCATCGGCGGAGTAGGGGTGATGAATATCATGCTGGTTAGCGTGACCGAGCGCACTCGCGAAATCGGTGTGCGCAAGGCCATTGGTGCGAAACGCAGCGACATCACCTGGCAGTTCCTTCTGGAAGCGATGACATTAACCGGTGCTGGCGGGGTCATTGCCCTGGTGATGGTCAACCTTGTGATTCTCCTGATCCGCTGGGGCCTGCACTGGCCGAGCAAGGTGCCCGCCTGGGCCGCCGTCACGGGCGTCGCCGTGAGTGTATGCATTGGCCTGCTTTTCGGCGTGTGGCCGGCCATCAAGGCGGCCAAGCTCGATCCCGTCGAAGCGCTGCGCTACGAGTAACTCATGGCTCTCGGAGAGCCACAACGAAGGATGAAAATGGACCCAGGCACCTATGCTTTGTTTTCAACGCGATAGGCAGCTATTTTCATAGGAGTAGAGGCGCTCCAGACTCCCTGTTCGTTCTTCAGGATTTTTCTACAGGCTGGCGCGCTTCAGTGATTCCGGGCGGCCATTCGAGAAACGTGCGACTCGCTCGAGGATGCTGAGGAACGAGAACCGTGCGAGTTGTCGGGATGACTCGCGTTAGTCAGGGCAACCTTCCCGAGATGAATCATTCGTCGCGGCATTTCTTTTTGTTCCGTTTGTCCCGGGGCTGCGTCGGGAGCATCGGAAGCGTCCGGCGGTGGTTCCGCCGCCGGCCTTTGCTCCGTGTAGCGAAACGCTTCATAGGGCACGCCGGGCCGATAGTAAGTCGGGGCCGGGGGGATGCGAAACCTTTCGTAGAGTGCGCGCGGAAGTTGCAGCGAACCAGCGAGCAGCACGCCGGCAGCCGCCACCATCCAAATATCGCGATGCTTTGACGGCTGCATCCACCAGGAACCCTTCCCCGCCGGCAGGGAGGCAGGCCGCGAGCGGGTAAAGGGATACAAGGACCGGACCAACTGGTCGAAGGAATCGAAGCGTTCGAGTGGATTCTTCGCCAGGCAGCGGGCGACCACGCGATCCACCTCGCGCGGTACCGCGGGATTGCGCTTCGAAGGCGGCACCGGCTCGGCATAGAGAATCTCCGAACACACCGCGCCCAGGGAACTCCCGTCGAACGGCCGCGCTCCCGTCAGCAATTGATAAAATACAATCCCAAAGGAAAACTGGTCCGAGCGCTGATCCTGCGGCGCGCCCAGAATCTGTTCCGGGGCCAGATAAGCGGGGGTACCCTTCAAGCGGTCTGAGCCGGAAACTTGTGTGGCCAGGCGCGCGATGCCGAAGTCGCCAAGCTTCACCTTTTCCTCCGGCGTCACAAAGATGTTCCCGGGTTTGATGTCGCCGTGAATGATCCCCGTGCGGTGAGCCAGCGCAAGCGCACGGGCCAAGTCGGCGGCCCAGGCGCATGCGCGCTGAACCGTTAACGAAGACGATTCGAGATATTCTTCCAAGGTTTTCCCGGCAATGTATTCCATCACCAGAAAAGGCGTGCCGTGCTCATGGACGCCTACGTCGTAGAGTTGCACGATGGCGGGATGAGAAAGCTGACCAACCAGTTGCGCCTCGCGCAGGAACTGCTCTTCCAGGTCTTCGCCGAAACTGTGGATGAAGGTTTTGAGGGCCACGGTGCGGCCGATGACATTGTCCCGCGCCCGTTCCACGCGGCTCGTGGTTCCGGACCCGATGGATTCCAGGGCTTCGTAGCGGCCTTTTTGCAGCGCAATCATTTAGGCGGAGCGCATGAGTCGCCCGGCACGGTCGCGCAGCCCATTCCCATTGCCGTTGGCGTGAGCCTGAGCCGCGGGACCCGGAAGCGGAGTGTGCCGCGCGAGCGGGAACAGTTCCTGCGCTAGCGCTTCGGCGTTGGCGTAGCGGTGGGCAGGATCCTTTGCCAGGCAGCGCGCCGCAATGTCATCGAACGCGGCCGGCAGCGAATGATTCGCGTGCGACGGCGGAAGCGGCGTGGAAGAAAGAACGCGTGTGCAAATGCCCTGCAACGAGTCCGCGTCAAAGGGCCGCTGCCCGGTCACCATTTCATACAGCACGATGCCCAGAGAAAACAGATCCGAGCGCGCGTCCTGCGGTTTGCCCACGATCTGTTCGGGGCACCAGTAAGCCGGTGTTCCGGCAAGGGCGGTGGTTTTGGTATCGTGACTGGCAAGCCGGGCCATGCCGAAGTCCATCAGTTTCACGCGGCCGTCTTCGGTGATCAGCATATTTGCGGGCTTGACGTCGCCGTGGATGACGCCCTTGCGGTGCGCCACACCCAACGCGCTGGCTACTTGCCCGGCCCAGGCGCAGGCTTTCTGAAAAGGAATGCTGCGCTTGTCCAGGATGCGATCAAGGGGCTGGCCCTCGAGATACTCCATCACCAGATAGGGTGTGTGGCTGGCTTCATCAATGCCCATGTCGTGCAGGGTGATGATGGAAGGATGCGAGAGCTGCCCCACCACGCGCGCCTCTTGAATGAAGCGCTGCCTGGCTTCGCCGTGCGCCAATTCCTTGGGGAAGAGTTTGATGGCCACCAAACGGCCGATGAGTGGATCGTGGGCCCGGGCCACGCGCCCGTGGGCCCCCGACCCGATCATTTCCAGAATTTCGTATCGTCCGACCTGCATCTCGTGTCTCTCCCTTGCGAAGAGCTTTCTAACGTGAGGGTGCAAGAATAAGGAAGTTCGGCCGGCAGCGAAATGAAGCGAGGGTAATGTTTTTCCGGGGTACGTTGGTACTAGGAAAAAATGGGAGGTACAGGTCATAACCCATTTATAAGAAGGCGGTTCCAAGATGAATAAGGGAAAGGTACAGGTATCTAAACCAGGCCCGGGGGTCGCGAGGGAGTGTCGTTCAGGGCGAAGAGCGCGGCGGCGCGAGGGCCGGGGCCGAACGCAGGTGCTCCGGGAATTGCTCGATAAACTTCTTCATCGAGGGATGCCAGAAGGAGTTGAAGCCAAAAAAGTACATTTCGCCGATGGCTTGCTTGGGGGTCCATTGGTCGACCGCGATGCGATAGGCCGCGACCAAGGTGCCGGTGCGATCATCCCCGAATCGGCAGTGCAGGAAAACCTTTTGCTTGGGATCCTCGCGAAACAAGGCGAGGAATTGCGCCACCTGCTCGTCGCTCGGAGGTCCCCACCCGCTCACCGGAATGTACACAAAGCGCATGGCTAAAGCCGCGGTTTCGCGGCGTTCCCAGTCCGCCTTTTGCGGATCGTCGCGCCGCAGGTCCACAATCGTGGTGATGCCCAACTTTTTCAGTTCGGCAAGCCCTGCTTGTTTTGGTTGCCCGCCGCGGTAAAGCAGGTCGTTAATTTTTCCGGCGTTGTGGATTCCCGGAATGCGCAGTTTCTCCCCGTAAGCCGGTTCGCTCGAGGCGGAATTCGGCGGTTCGGAGGCAGCTTTTTCTTGCGCAATTCGTTGCCAAGAAAGAAGTCCCAGGAAAAGCAGACAGAAAAAACTTCGCTTCATCCTTCTATTTGGATGCCCTTAGTGTGGCGCCAGGACAAACGGTGCAAAAAGTGTTGAAGCGCCACAACTTGCGCGGAAAATGGACCACTACAAATAGACGCGGTACCAAAATATTAACCATATCTCGCGTTTTCCTCTTGACAGGCTTTTCGCATCCGTCGATACTGCAACTCCAGATTCGGGGGATGTGGAAGCGCCAGCCGGGCCGAGTCGAGAGCGGCTCGAGGGTCCACGCGTCCACGATAAGCCACCCGGCTGTTTAGCGAAAAAATCGAGCGCCATCGTATTTGCTCCGCGACCTTAAGCGTGGCGGAGCATCTGCTGTGAGGCTGATCGAGGAATGGGCGGCCACGGCGGTGCATTGGCGTTTCGCGCGAATTAGCCTGCGACTGCTCGGCAGTCGTCTTTTTTTCGCTCGAGAGCGTTCCCGGGAGTCCCCGAATCGCGTGTCGAGACTTGGAAGCGAAGCATGACCCCCGACACGGGAGTAAAATAATAGGGTCCCCCCGCAGCTTGGCGGGATCCGATGGCGCGGGAGGGACGAAATGGCAACCGTGAAGCACGCACTAAGCGGAAATACGCGGGCGGCGGATGCGGTAGAGAGAGCGGCCGCAGGCGCGGGGGAAGGTCTGACTTTTTCGCGCCACTTTACCGACGGCAAAAAATCGCCTTTCGACGCGGTCGAATGGGAAAAACGCGTCGCCTTGATCGGCAACGAAAAGGGCGCGACCATCTTCCGTCAGGAAGATGTGGAAGTTCCAAAAACCTGGTCGCAAACGGCCACCAACATCGTCGCGAGCAAGTATTTTCACGGCAAGATGGGCACTCCCGACCGCGAATCCTCGGTTCGGCAACTCATCAGCCGCGTGGCTAATACCATCGTCCGCTGGGGCAACGAGGGCGGATACTTCGCCGATGCCGCCTCGCGCGAGGCTTTCCGCGATGAACTGACCCACCTGCTGGTCGAGCAGAAAATGGCCTTCAATTCCCCGGTGTGGTTCAACGTCGGCGTCCAGGCCAAGCCGCAATGCTCCGCCTGCTTTATCAACTCGGTCAGAGACGACATGGGTTCCATCATGGATTTGGCCAAGACCGAGGGCATGTTGTTCAAGTGGGGCTCGGGCACCGGCACGAATTTCTCCACCCTGCGCGGAAGCAAGGAAGCGCTCTCCGGGGGCGGCATCGCCTCGGGTCCGGTCAGCTTCATGAAGGGTTTCGACGCCTTTGCCGGCGTCATCAAGAGCGGCGGCAAGACGCGGCGCGCCGCCAAGATGGTCATTCTGAACATCGACCATCCGGACATCGCCGAATTCATCGAATGCAAAAGGAAGGAAGAGCGCAAAGCCCATGTGCTCATCGAACAGGGCTACGACAGCTCGATTGACGGCGCGGCCTACAGCTCCATCTTCTTCCAGAACGCCAACCACTCCGTGCGCGTCACCGACGACTTCATGCGCGCCGTGGTCGAGGACAAGGATTGGTGGACCAAGAACGTCCACGATGGGCAACCCGTCGAAAAGCTCCGTGCACGCGACCTGATGATGAAGATTGCGGAGTCCACCTGGCACTGTGGCGATCCCGGAATGCAGTATGACACCACCGTCAATCGCTGGCACACCTCGAAGTCCACGGCGCGCATCAACGCGAGCAATCCCTGCTCGGAATACATGTTCCTGGACGACACCGCGTGCAACCTGGCGTCGCTGAATCTGATGAAATTCGTCACCACCGGCGGACAGTTCGATGTGCCGGCTTTCATGCATGCCGTGGACGCGACCATTACCGCGCAGGAAATCCTGGTGGGCAACGCGAGCTACCCGACGGAGAAGATCGCCGAGAATTCGCACAATTTCCGGCCGCTCGGGCTGGGTTACGCCAACCTCGGTGCGCTGCTCATGTCCATGGCGCTGCCCTACGACTCTCCTGAGGGCCGCGACATGGCCGGCGCCGTCACCGCGCTGATGTGCGGCGAGGCCTACGCGCAGTCTGCGCGCATTGCCGAGCGCATGGGCGCGTTTCCAGGCTATGAGGTGAACCGCGAGCCGATGCTCGAGGTCATCCGGATGCACCGCGAAGCCATGCGCGGCATCCAACCCGAGCATGTCCAGCCGGAATTGTTTCTGGCCGCCCAGGAATCCTGGGACACGGCTCTCGATCACGGCGAAAAGTTCGGCTTCAAGAATTCCCAGGTCACCGTGCTGGCGCCCACCGGCACCATTGGTTTCATGATGGATTGCGACACCACCGGGATCGAGCCGGATCTGGCGCTCGTGAAGTACAAGAGGCTTGTTGGCGGCGGCCTGATCAAGATCGTCAACAACACCGTGCCGCAGGCGCTCATGAAACTGGGTTACACGCCCGAGCAATCCAGCGAAATCGTTTCCTACATCGACAAAAACGGCAAAATCGAAGGGGCGCGATACGTGAAGGAAGAGCATTTGGCGGTTTTTGATTGCTCGCTCGCGCCCCAGGGCGGCGGGCGTTCCATCCGCTGGACCGGCCACGTGAAGATGATGGCCGCCGCGCAGCCGTTTCTCTCGGGCGCAATCTCGAAGACCATCAACATGCCCGAGGAAGCCACCGTCGAAGACATCATGAACGCCTACATCGAGTCGTGGCGGCTGGGGCTGAAAGCCGTGGCTATCTATCGCGACAATTCCAAGCGTTCGCAGCCCTTGAGTGCCGCCAAGGACGCCAAGAAGGAAGACAAGAAAACCGAAGCCGCGCCGCGGGCGGCCGAGCCGGTGCAACGCGAGCTGTTTCAGCGCGCGCAGCGCGAAAAAATGCCTTACGAACGCGCTTCCGTCACCCACAAATTCAGCGTGAGCGGCCATGAAGGCTATATCACCGTGGGCATGTACGACGACGGGCGTCCCGGGGAAGTATTCATCAAAATGGCCAAGGAAGGTTCGACCCTCTCTGGCGTGATGGATGGTCTGGCGCTAACGATTTCGCTCGGCCTGCAATACGGCGTTCCGCTGAAGGTCTTTGTGGACAAGCTGCTGAATACCCGCTTCGAGCCTTCCGGCATCACCGCGAATCCGAACATCCGCTTCGTTTCCTCGGTCCTGGATTACATCGCGCGGTGGCTCGGCGGACGGTTTATCTCCTCGGACTATCTCAAACTGAACGGCGGGACGCACGCCGAGAACAGCGGCCCCGCGGTTCCTGCTCCCGTGATTCTCTCGGCGCTGGCCTCTCCTCCCGCGCCGGCAGCCGCCACCAAGCCGACGAACGCCTATGAAGGAGCGCCGACCTGCAGCGAGTGCGGCATGCTGATGGTTCCGAACGGCGCCTGCTACAAATGCGAAAACTGCGGCAGCACCAGCGGCTGCAGCTAAAGCGAAGGACCGAGGCGAAGGCTTATGGAAAACGACCTCAAGAAATGTTTATTCGAAACCCGCTCGAGCGGGTGAGGGATCGCTTGCTGGATCTGACTCGTTTAGGAGGTTGTCGCTCAGGGCGTTAGCTCCAGAAGCTCTTCGAGAGAATCCGACGAAAGGAAACCTCTCTCAAGCGGTGAAAACACCAACACGATGAGCGCACACCCTCCCGCTTCAGGTGTAGCAGCGCGGCGCGCCCCGGCCCACCCCCAAACCCGGGGCTTTCTTCATATTGATCGCCATGGAGCCGGTCCCCTGGCCATTTACGTCGTGACCTACCAGCGGGTGAACCACGGCGGCATCCGTGCGAAGCCGATCGAAGCGGTCGGTGCCGAGGCGCTGCTTGAATTGCTCGAACGCATCGGCGTCGATTTTCATCTTTGCGAAGTCCGCGGCGCGCTCGAAGACATCCTTCGCCTCGGCTCCGCCAACATCCCCGATCCGTGGCTCACCGATGAAGAGATCCTCGAAAAAGGCCTCGTCGAGACCTGACGGTCCGGTTGCTGCCAAGTCTCGTTTTTCTTCCCTGACTGCATCGAAAAGATCTAATAAAGGCGTTCCTTCGGCAATGTTTTTGAATCGGGGATCTGCAAACGGTTTGGGGCCGCCAGCAACGGCCGAGGAGCTGCCTCCTCGGCTGGCAGCAGCGGGATGAGAAAATCAATGACCAACACTCGGTCGAGCAGCCCGGCCTAGCTTCAACCGAAAGGCTATGGCCAGGACAACGGGGATGGCTTCAGCGCGGGCGCAGCGGCGGCCGCCCGGCGAGCAAGCGCGGCCGCATACGCAAGCGCGGACCGAGCGGCGGCGGCACGTTGCGGAGAAAGTCTCCGCAGGAAGGGCAGCGGCCGTCCTTGGCGACCGGACCAGCGACATCGGCGCGCAGCCAGCGGCCGCGGGCTTGGCACAGCGGGTTGATGCATTGCACCGTCAGGCCGGGCAGGTATTGCATCGCTTCACCTCAAAGGCCGCAAAGCGGAGTCCATCCTGCAGCGCCCGTGCCTGTGGTCGGAGACCAGGGACCGCGCGGGAACAGCGCATTTGCTGGCGCGCATTCTGCCCCGAGCCATCCTTGGCGTCAAGAGAAAAACACCACAAGATATTGTGGTAAGGTTGCAGCTGTGGAAAACGTGCCCCCGGAAGGCGGCGCGGGGAGCGAGCCGCGTCCAGGCTGCAAAGCACAATTGGGCGATCTGGCGTTCGAGAGCCTGCTCCGCCGCGGGTATTCGAGAAAATCTTCGCCGAAGCCCCAACTCGACCCTGATGCGGGCCCGGCAAAATACTACGAAGAATTTCGTTGACAATACGAAGCTCTTCGTAGTAGGCTCCCGCGCATGCTTAAGGAACCTTTGCAAAAGCCCACTGCTTCGGAATTGGAGATTCTTCGCGTGCTGTGGGCGCGCGGGCCCTCCACGGTCCGCGAGGTCCACGAAGCTCTGAGCGAAAAGAAATCCCTCGGTTACACCACGGTCTTGAAACTCCTTCAGATTATGACCGCCAAGGGCACGGTACGCCGAGACGAAGGCCAGCGCGCGCACGTCTATGAAGCATGTCAGCCGGCGACAGAAACCAAACGGCAGCTTGTGTGCGACGTGCTGCAACGCGTATTTGAAGGCTCGGCCAGCGAATTGATGATGCACGCTCTAGAAGGCCGGCGAACCAGCAGGGAAGAACTGGACGAGCTGCGCCGGCTGCTCGATGAGTGCGAGAGGAGAAGCCGATGAGAATCCTGGCGCACGGAATCTCTCCCGAACTTCTGCAGGCGCTCGGCTGGACGCTGCTCCATTTCGTGTGGCAGGGGGCGGCGCTCGCGGCGCTTTTTGCCGTGACCAACGCGCTTTGCCGGCGAGCCACGACGCGTTACGCCCTGGCGGTGATCGCGCTGGCCTTGATGATGGCGGCACCGCTAATCACCCTCGCGGGGCTGATGCGGCAAAAAGATCCGGCCGTCGGGTACGGGGCACCGGGGGCTTCCGCGCTTGCGGTGAAACCGGTCGAAGGCGTATCGGTCGCGGCAGGTCCCGGCGCCCCGGCGCCAGAAGCTCCGGCGCCTCAGCCGGCGGGGATTTTGTGGTGTGTGGAAGCATGGTTCCTGGGAGTGCTGCTGCTGAGTTTGCGGACGGCCGGAGGACTGTTCCTGGTCGAGAAGATGCGGCGCTGCGAAATGAGGCCGGTGGCGCGGGAACTTTATGAGAAATGTTTGGCGCTGCAAAGGAAAATGGGGCTCGAACGCGTGATCCGGTACTGCGAATGTTTGCGGCTGGACGCGCCCGCGGTGTTGGGATGGGTTCGCCCGGTGGTACTGCTGCCGGCAAAAGCGCTGACAGGATTGAGCGAAGAGCAGATTGCCATGATCATCGCGCACGAGCTAGCGCACATTCGCAGGCTCGACGGTTTTGTGAATCTCTTTCAGATCGGCGTCGAGACGTTGCTGTTTTACCACCCGGCGGTTTGGTGGGTAAGTCAGCGGATTCGCACAGAGCGCGAACACTGCTGCGACGACGAAGCGGTTGCCGTTTCTGGCGACGCGGTGAACTACGCACGAGCGCTCACGCTAATGGAGGAGTGGCGCACGGCGCCTTCGTTGTTGATGGCGGCAAACCGCAGCCCGCTTAGTGAGCGCGTGGTACGGCTGCTCGGTCTGGATGAGGCGGCGGGAAGACTCCGCGTGGCGGGCATGGCCGTGGCGGTGGTAGGTCTGGCGGGAGCGATGCTCGCCGGCAACGCCTTCCTGGGTGTGGCGCACGCCGCTCTGGGGAGCAAAGCAAGCGCGAATCGGCACCAAGCAGGTAGCAACTTGGCAAACTTGGCGGCCCCCGAGGAGCAAAGCAGCAGCACTGTGATCGTGGTGCGGCCGGCAAATACTTCAACGGCAGCAAAGTCTTTTGCTTCGACCGAACAGGCGGGCAAAGACAAGGACAACGATAAGCTCAAAGAAAAAAAGCAGGAGCGGGACGAAGAGCAAGCGAGCGGGAAGGAATCCTATCTGGAAGGCATGGAGGCGGCGGGATTCAAGAGCCTGACCGCCGACGAACTGATCGCCATGAAGATTCAGGGTGTGACTCCGGCTTACGTCAAGGAAATCCACGAGTTGGGAATGAAGCCCACCGTGGAAGAGTTGATCGGAATGCGCGTCCAGGGCATCACCCCGGAATACCTTCGCGACATGCGCAACCTTGCTCCCAACCTGGGCATAGACGAGCTGATCGGGATGAAAGTGCAGGGTATCACCCCGCAATATGCAAACGACATGCGCGGGCTCGGTTTAAAGTTCGACCCGGAGAACCTCATCGGAATGAAAGTGCAAGGGATTACCCCGGAATACGTCAAAGGCATGCAAGCCCTCGGGTTCAAGCCCGACACGGAGGAGCTGATCGGGATGAAGGTGCAAGGGATCACGCCGGACTACGTCAAGGGCATCGAGGCCACCGGCTTAAAACCCGATGTGGACGACCTCATCGGAATGAAAGTGCAGGGCATTACGCCGGAGTACGTAAAGTTCATGCAGGATGCGGGATTCAAAAACCTGGACGTGGATGAACTCATCGGCGCAAAAGTCGAGGGGATCACGCCGGAATTCATCGACAAAGCGCGCAAGCACGGCTTCCAGAACCTGACGCTCGACAAACTGATCGCCCTCAAGCAAGCGGGAGTTCTCTAGGAATCCGAGGAGAGCCGGAAACGGGAGAAGCACCATGAACTTTAATCGAGTGATGGGACTGATTCTTATTGTGGGCGGCGCGGTGTTCGGGCTGGCCACGGCGCTCCGCGGGCAGGCCGAGAGCGGCGATTGGACGATTCGACGCTCGGATGAGCCGGGGAAAGTGGAAGTTTCCATCATGGACTCGCGCGGCGGCCATCACTTTCATTCGAGCTCGGAGCGGGAAGCGAAAGAACTCACCGGGCTGGATCTTTCCAAACCGGGCCGGCAGGACGTGCATTTTACGATCATGCGGGACGCCGGCCGATTTGAATGCGAAGGATTCGTGAAGGACGGCGAGGGCGCGGGAATTTTCCATTTCATCCCCGATGCGAAATACGCGCAGGAGATGAAGGCACTGGGGTTCGAGGGGATCGACGGGGAAAAGCAATGGGCCATGGCGGTTCACGACGTGAGCCTGAAATTCGCGCGGGAAATCAAAGCGAGGAATTTGCAAGGGCTTGATACCGACAAGCTGATCGCCTTCAAAATTCACGGCGTGACGCCGGAATTCATTGACCAGATCCGCTCTTCCGGACTAAACGCTTCCTCGAGCGACGAATTCATCGCCTTCCGGATTCACGGAGTGTCCCCGCAGTTTGTTTCCGATCTGCGATCCGCGGGGCTCAGTGTGGCAGATAGCGACAAGCTAATTGCGTTTCGCATTCACGGCGTTTCGCCGGAAATGGTGCGAAGCGTGCGCCAGGCCGGTTATGACGCCAATCCGGACAAGCTCATCGCCATGCGCATTCACGGCGCATCCCCGGAATGGATGGCGGAGCTAAAAAAGTGCGGCTACGACCACGTGGAGCTGGACAAGCTGATTGCCTTCCGGATCCACGGCGTTTCGCCGGATTTCATCGGTGCCGTGCAAAAGCTCGGTTATTCGCACCCGGAGCCGGATCAACTCATCGCCATGCGCATTCATGGCGTCACGCCCGAATACATCAGCAAGCTGCAGTCCCGCGGCATGAAGGACCTGACCATCGATCAACTGGTGAACCTGCGCATTCACGGTATCGACTGACCATGCGGTGCAGCCCGGTTTGCTTTGACCCATCTTAGCGTTCCCGCCCGCTTTTCCGCGACTTTGGTGTGTCGGGCGACCAGGCCATGGAGCCCGGCAAAAGCTTGCCGGAAATGGGAAGGATGGGGCTTTGCGGCGACCGAAACCGAGCCGAAGGATGAAGCCAGATTAGGGTCGCGAGGAGGAAGAAGAGGATTCGCCAAGCGACTTTTGCAAATCGGCCAGTTTGCCTTTCAAGCGGTCGATTTCCTGGCGCTTGTCGCCTATCTTATGCTGTTCGTCGTCGAGTTTCTGCTTTCCCGCGGTGTCGCTCGCAAAGTTCGGTTGGGAATAATAAGTGTCTTGGTCGAGGCGGTTTTCGCGCTGCAGGAGGTCGAGATCGCCGAGCGCGTCCTTGAGCTGCTCTTTCACCCGAGCGATTTCCTTTTTTAGCTTTTCGTCCTTCGCGGCTGGTGATTGGGCATCGCCAGTGCCCGGGTTAGCGGCGCGGTTCCCGGGTTGGTTGGCGGCATCCGGGGCGCCTGCGATCTTGGGTTCTTCCGCAACCGCGCTTTGCACATCTCCCCTTTTCACGTCCAGCGTGTCGTCGGTGATGACCTTCGCGGGCTTGGCGGAGCCCTTTTTCTTTTCGCGGGCGCGGCGAGCAGCTTCCGCGACGGACTGAGAATCCTGCGGCCGAGAGAAAGCCACGGGAAGCAACGCGCCAACCAGAACGGCGGCGAAGGCGGATCGCAGTAGTAGGGAGCCGGGCATGAGCTACTCCTTGGGAAACACTTTAGTGGGCCAATTTCCAAAATACCGCGTCGGAACCGGAATGACAACGCCCGGCACAAAAACGTAGCGAAAGGTGCAACAAAGGGCATTTGAGCCGGGGTTGTCGAGAGAAGAGAGCGGAAGTGCGATAATACGGGAGTCCGGGGCAGAAAAGCAGACCCGCACGCCTGAGAACCATGAATCGGACGAAAGCTAAATTGCTGTTGCTGCTGGCGACCGGCGTGGTCGTAAAGACGGCTTGGGGGCAAGACGCGGCAAAACAGCAGCCCCCGAGCGCCTCCGAGGGCCCAGCGAAAATCTGCGAACCCCCGCGGGAAAATCTCCCGAGAGAGCACCGTTTCTGGGACAAAGAGAATCGCTGGCTGTTTGCCGGCGTCGGGGCGGCGCGCACGCTCGACTATTTTTCGACTTTGAATATGCGCCGGCGGGGCAGGCAGGAGATTCTCCTGACCAACGATGTCGTGGACAATCATGCGGCCTTTGCCGCCATTGAAGCCGCAGCGACCGGGGTCTCCATCGGCGCGTCCTATCTTTTTCATCGCTACCGTCACCACAAACTCGAACGCTGGACCTCTTTGGTGCACTGCGGCCTGGCGACCGGCGGCGCGATAAGCAATTACTGCCTGAAGACGGCCCATCCGAGGATAACACCTTGATTCCCTTCTCCTTTGTTTTGCCCGCCGGAAACGGTTTTGCCAGCTGTTCCGTCCAATGCGGGGGATGAAAATCTTGCACTCGAATAGCGTGTGCGGCATGCTCACGGCGCCACGCGCTCATGCTGTTTATATGCGCGGAAACTCTATTGCGATTCATTGCCGGGCGTTTTTATGAGGTGGCCGATTCTCTCGAACCGTTTCGCGCTGCCTCTCTGTGCCTTGCTGGTTTTCCTGTTTTTGATCCTGCCCCGGGTTCGGAAGGCGCAGCTGGCTTCGCCCGCGGAGGACCGTGCGTCAGAGACCGCCTCGCAACTGCCGCCTGCGAACGAGGTTCCTCCGCTCGTCATCAGCACTTCGGAACAGACGAAAACGGAACAATACACGCTCTCACACGAAAAATATGAAAAAGCGGTGGCTTATTCCCGCGCCGGCTACACGCTCTATTTTCTCTCCTACATTCTGGGAGGCCTTTTCCTGTTCCTGATCCTGCGGCTGGGAATCGCCGCGCGCTTTCGGGATATCGCCGAAAGTGCCAGCCAAAGGCGCTGGGTGCAAGGATTGGTCTTCGTGCCGCTGCTCGTTCTGCTGGTCGACGTACTGGACCTCCCGGTGCGCTTGTATTGGCACCGGCTTTCTTTGCATTACGAGCAATCGGTACAAGGCTGGGGCTCATGGTTCTGGGACTGGACCAAGGAAGAGCTGGTCGGCATCGCCATCGCCGTCGTATTGGTGCTGGTCCTGTTTGCGGTCATGCGCTTCAGCCCGCGGCGCTGGTGGTTGCTTTTCTGGTTCCCTGCGGTGGCCATTCTGCTGGTGATCATTGTGATCATGCCTTTAGTGATCGATCCGCTGTTCAACAAGTTCGACCCGCTCAGCGAGCAGCATGCAAACCTGGTCGCTTCTATTGAGAAACTCACGAAGCGCGCCGGGGTCCCGATTCCGCCGGAGCGCATGTTCCTCGAGGAAGCCAGCAGGAAAACCAACGCCATCAATGCCTACGTGGCAGGTTTGGGAGCGTCGAAGCGGGTGGTGATTTGGGACACGCTCATTCAGAAGACGTCGAATGAAGAAACGCTCTTCGTCGTCGGGCATGAACTTGGCCACTATGTTCTGGGGCATGTAGTCAAAGGCTTCCTGGCCGGAGCGGCGGCGCTTTTGGTCGCGCTCTATCTGCTGTTTCGCGGATTGCACTGGGCGCTCGGTCGGTGGGGCCGCGACTGGAAGATCGTGGGGGCGGAAGATTGGGCGTCGCTCGCGGTGCTTTTGCTGCTTTTGCAGATTTTGCTGTTTTCTTCTTCGCCGGCCATCAACTGGTTCAGCCGCATGGAAGAACACGCCGCCGATGTGTACGCGCTCGAAATCACCCACGGCCTGATTGCGAACTCATCGGAGGTCGCGGCGCACGCCTTTCAGGTCCTCGGAGAACTGGACCTGTCGGATCCGAATCCGCCGCCGTTTATTACTTTTTGGCTGTACTCGCATCCGCCGGTAGCCGATCGTCTGGTGTTTGCCCACACTTATGACCCGTGGTCGAAAGGGGAGAAGCCCAAGTACGTCAAATAAAGGCCGGCCCGGAGGGCGTTGCTCAGGATTTTGCCCGGTGGGTAGAAGCCTGACGCCGGGCAAAGGCGGCGACTTTGCTCCGGTTGCCGCACACGGTCATGGAGCACCACCGGCGTCGGCGCGTGCGGGAAGCATCGTAGAAAAACAGGCCGCATCGCGGATTGGCGCACAGGCCGAGCCGCGCACGCGGGCCCTCGGCAATCATTTCGGCCGCGGAACGGGCCACGGCGGCGAGCAACCACTCAAGGCCACCCTCCCGGGCGACGAATTCGATTTTCCAATCACGGTCGCCCGGGACAAGTTCGTCGTGCCCTTCCGTGACGCGCAAGATTTCGTTGACCGGCGCGACCCATTCGCTCACTATGCGATGCCGGTGGAGGAGAGCTTCGAAGGCCATGCGCAAAGCGGAAGCAAGCCTCTGGGCTTTCCGTAAGAGGGACTCCGCCGATTGCGGGTCGGAGCGGCTGAGGGCCAGGAGTTCCCCGCCGCGCTCGGCGGTTATGATATGCGCGGACTGAAGGAAAGCGATAAGCTGATCCCAGGATAATTCTCCTCGCGCAGGCACCATGTTGGCGAAATCGAGAGCTAAGCGGCCCCCAACGAACCGCAGCGCCGGTTCCGGGGAAAGAGACATAACTTGTTTACTCTAGCATGATGGTTAGGGTGCTTGGATGTATTTGCAAGGTCTTCGCTGAGGAGTAATCTTTCTACCTGGCCGTTATCCGGCAGTCGGTTGGGGGTTCGTTGGTGTCTTGGAGAAGGTCTATGAGGCGTTTATTCACGAGCCTGAGAGCGATTGGCGCGACGTTGCTGATTGGGTTGTTGGGAGTGGGGGCCGCCGGCTCCGGGGAGTACGCTAAGCCGTCCGTTCCCAGTCGAGCGGCGGTGGTGGTCGAACTGTTCACCTCAGAAGGTTGCTCGAGCTGCCCTCCCGCCGACGCCTTGCTCGCCAAGCTCGACGAGCTCGGCGGCGTCGGCAATGCGCAAGTCGTCGCATTGGAAGAACACGTGGACTATTGGGACGACCAGGGTTGGCGGGATCCGTTTTCCTCACATGATTGGACCACCCGGCAGTTGGCCTATGCGGACGTGCTTGGCAATCGCAACCCCTATACGCCGCAAATGGTGGTGGATGGGAGCGTGGAGTTTTCCGGAGGACGCGTCGAGCAAGCTCTCCAGTCGATTGCCGCGGCAGCGGAGCAGGCCAAGGTTCCCGTAACCTTGGCCGAAGCCAGCCGAGATAAGCCCGGTAAGGAAAATTTTTCGGTCGAGGTCGCAAAGCTTCTTGCGCCGCCAAAGGGAGGGGCTGCGGAGGTGTGGCTGGCGATCACCGAGACGGGCTTGCACTCTTCGGTGACGCGCGGGGAGAACGCCGGGCATGAATTGCGCCATGCCGCGGTGGTGCGCTCGATGCGCAAGATCGGCGAAGCAAAGCCGGACCGCGACGTTTCTTTCTCCTCCTCGGATGCCGCCGTATCTCTTCGCAAAGAATGGAACCGGGACCGTCTGAAAGCCGTCGCTTTCGTGCAAGAAAAAAACAGTCTGAGAATTCTCGGAGCCGCGGAAATCTCGCTCCATCCCTGAGCGAGATTGGCGTTCCCGGCGTCTCGTCCTTGGAAATTCCCTGGAAAATCTCTTGGCTAAGATAGAATCGGACGGCGCTCGAGCAGGCTTGAGGGTCAAGCTGCGGTTGAAGATCGGCACCGACAACCGTGAGCGCTTATTTCTGAGGTTCCTTTGACGACCGAACCGTCCACCGAATCGTCCTTGCCCCCCGCCTCCCAACTCCCTCGACCGGAAGGGCTCGTAAGCAGAATCTTCCTTGGCTCAGACGGATTGCGGGTTGGCTGGAGGCTGCTGCTGTATGTCGCCTTCTGGCTGATGATGGAGTACGCCATCGGGGTTCTTGTCCTGCTGGCCGGCGGGCTTAGGGTCAATCCGGACTCTCCACCATCTGTGATTCTCGAAGAACTGCGGAGCTTTCTGTCGGCTTATGCTGCGGCCGTTCTGATGGCGCGCTTGGAACGGCGTCCCGCCGGGGTTTATGGTTTGCCGCTGCGGCAAGCCTTCGGCGGATTGTTCTGGCTCGGGATCCTACTGGGTCTCGGCGAGGTGAGCCTGCTGGTCGGGTTGATCGCCGCCTGCGGCGGATATTCCTTCGGAACAATCGTCCTTCATGGGTCCAGCCTTTTGGATGGCGCGGCGCTTTGGGCGCTAGCGTTCACTCTTGTGGGGCTCTCGGAAGAATTTCTGTTTCGCGGATACCCGCAATACACTCTGGCGCGAGGGATGGGCTTCTGGCCTGCCGCCGTCTGCCTGTCTCTGGTGTTTGGTGCCGCCCACCTGGGGAACCCCGGGGAAGGAGCTGCGGGAGCGGCCAACGTGGTGGTCACGGGTCTGGTCTTCGCGCTGGCCCTGCGTCGAACCGGGAATCTCTGGTTAGCCGTGGGCTGGCACGCCAGCTTTGACTTTGGCGAGACCTTCCTTTTCTCCGTTCCGAACAGCGGCTACGTATTTGACCGGCACCTTTCGAGCGCGGTTCTGCACGGCAAGACCTGGCTGACGGGCGGGACGGTTGGGCCGGAAGGCAGCGTTTTCGGCTTCCTGACCCTGGGGATTTCCGCTGTCTTGATTCATTATCTTTTCCCAGCGAAGAAGCATTCGAACGCACCATGGAACCCCGTCGCTGACTAGTGCACGAGTTCCGAGGCAAACGCAAGGCGCACTCCCTGCTCCTGCGCCTTGGGAAGAACATCGCGCAAAGCCTCGAGCGTGGCGGCGTGCGGATGGCCGATGGCCACGGCACCGCCTTTTTCGCGTGCGCCACGCAGGGCTAATTCCAGTTGTTTGCGTACCGCGGCAACCTCCTCGACGTCATCGAGAAAAGGAACGTTGCGAAACGCCGAGCGAACTTGCGACCTTTGCGCCGTTTCGTAAGCCACCGTCGCTGCCGTTGTTCGGCTGTCAATGTAAAAAAGGTGGCGACCGCGCAGCACGGGCATCAGTTCACCCATCAGGGCGAGGTCCGAAGTGGCCTCCGAACCTTGATGATTGTTCGCGCCAACGGCGCCGGGAACGTTGTGGAGAAACTGGGTGACCAGCTTGGAGACTTCCCGAGCGGGCATGCCCGGCCGCAATTCCTGCGCTTCCGGTCGTTCGCTTGCGACCGCCTGCATGGGGAGGTGCAACATCACTTGGTAGCCGCGGCGCTCCGCCTCCTCGGCAATCTCTTCGGAATGTTGATGATTCGGCAGAATGGAAAGCGTGAGCGGGTACGGCAGACCGAAGATCTCCTGGGCGACGCGGCGGTCGCTTCCCAAGTCATCCAAGATGATGGCCAGCTTGGGAAGGGAAGAAGGATGGCCGGATTCGACCATTTTCTGCTCGGATGCGGGCCGCACGTGGAGGTGAACCACGTGGGTTCGGGCGCTCGATCTCGCGTAATAAAAGCAGATGCCTTCGCGACAGGGCAAGGGATGCCGGGCGAGTCCGTTGCGGGTCGCCGCGGCATCTAGAGATCGCTCCACTTTCGCAGCATCAGAACGCGTGGACGATGGCTTGTCCGAAAACAGTGTGATGTCCAGCTGATCTGGGGCTTGTGGGCTTTTGTCGGATGCTCCGAGGGTGATGTGAATTTGGCTTCCCATCGGTGCGGCGGACTGAGCCGCTTCGGAAAGTTCGCTCGTGATGGCGTGAATTCTCGCAACAGACAGGCGCCCTGGAGGCGCCTTGCTGCAACCGGCCGCCCATGCCAAGAAGGGGGCCATCAAAACAAGAAGGAAACGGCAGAAACCGTGATGCGGGCGAAACCCGCGCCGAGGCCCGGCAAAAGCTCGCGCCCGGCCCACGTGATCTTAGGCAGCCTTTTTCGCCGGGGCGGCCGCCTTTAGCAGGTCCAGAGCACGATGGTAGATGGGGTCTTCGGGAGAAAGCGGACGCGGTCCGAGCCCAGGCTCCCGCTGGGTTGCCGGAGCGGGCGCCGCGTCGTCGTCTCCCGAGTCGGAATCCTCCGTCGCATCGGCTCGCACGACTTCACTAGGCGTCACGCCTTCTTCCAGGATGGATTTGCCGTCGGCATTGTAATAATTCGCCACGGTGAGAATCAGCGCGGCACCGTCATCGAGCGTGATGAGCTTCTGTTCCGATGCCAGCCCAAACGTACGCTCGCCCACCACGTCGCCCCGATGGTTGGCTGCGATCGCGGAGGCCAGCACTTCCGCTGCGCCGGAAGTCGTCGTGTCCACCAGTACGGAGACGGGATTCCTCCACATGACCTGCTTGGGATCGGCGGAGAACACTTGCGTCGAGACGGTTTGGCCGCGCAGAGTGGCCAACGTTCCGCTTGGAATGAAAAGACGCGCGATGGCTATCGCTTCCGATACCGGCCCGCGCCCGCATTCGCGCAGGTCCAAAATCACTTTGTGAATCCCCTGCTTTTCGGCGTCCAGCAGGCGGTTGCGTACTTCATCGGCGCGGCCCGTGTCGAGCGAGGGGAAACGCAGCGTGAGAATGTCCGGGTCGGCCTTCTGGACGATCAGTTTCGCGGTCGCCAGCTTCTCGCGGACGATGTCGACCTCGTCCGGTGTGGCCTTGCCGCGGCGAATCACGGCAACCTTGATCGCGGTGCCTGGCTGGCCGTTCAAAAGATTCACTGCCTGGCCAACGGACATGTCGCGGCTCGTAAATCCGCCGATAGATTCTAGCAAGTCCGCGCTGCGAATCCCCGCTTTGACGCCCGGGCTGTCCGGCAAGACCGAAAGAACGATGATGTAGCCAAAGCGCTTGCTTAGCGTCATTCCCGTTTCGCCGGTGCCGGGGTTGGCCACCTTCTTTTTGTATTCTTCGTATTCGCGCGGCGTCAGATAGCTCGATTGGGGGTCGAGCGATTCCAGAAGTCCATGGAGCGCGCCGGCGGTCACCGTGTGCATGTTCGGGTCGTCCACATAATCCTGCTGGATCTTCTGCAAAACTTCGCCGTAAACCGTCAGCGATTTGTAGGCCTTGTCGTCCGAGGATCTGCCCAGGACGTGACCTATACCCGCATAACAAAAGATCAATACGGATAAAGAAAAAATGCCGATGCGTGCCGGTCGATTCATGCGCCTTCCTCGGTGGTTTCGGTACAAAACCCAAGTATAACACCGCAAAAGTTGAGACGCGCTAGGAAACAAAAAGGACGCCCCAAGTTCCGGCAAACCGACACGGGTCAAAGGCTAGATTGTTGCCTAATTACCACAGACAGCGTCCCAAAGGTGGGAAGTCCCTTTGTAACCCGTTGATAATACAGCACAATGCTAGTACAACCTGGCCCGCAAAATGCTACAATACCTGCAAAGCAATGTTCCAAACAACGATAACCAGAGAATCTTGTGCGGAGGGTGTGGGCCTGCACACTGGCGTCCGCGGGTGTGTCCGGCTGGTTCCCGCGCCGGCTGAGACGGGAATCGTTTTCCGCCGCGTAGACCTCGACAACTTCCCGATCGAAGCCCAGGGGCACAACGTTGCGAGGGTCAGCTACGCCACCAGCCTGATGAAGCAGGGAGTGCTGCTGTCGACGACCGAGCATCTGCTTGCCGCCATTTATTCCTGTGGAATCGACAACGTCTACATCGACATCAATTCAATCGAAGTGCCCATCCTGGACGGCTCGGCCGAGCCTTTCATGCAAATGCTCGAACAATCGGGACTACGCAAGCTGCGCCGCAAGCGCCGTTATCTGAAAGTCCTGAAACCGTTGGAAGTGAGTGAAGGTGACCGCCGGATCGGCATTTATCCGGCCGAGGAGTTTCGCGTCCGCTGCTACGTGGATTTCCCGCACCCGCTGGTCGGCCAACAGGAAGTGGAAATGATCGTTGGGCGCGACACTTTCCGCCACCTGCTCGCGCGGGCCCGGACGTTCTGCTTCGACCGGGACATCAAGCCTTTGCGCGCCATGGGCCTGATCCGCGGCGGATCCCTCGAAAACGCCATCGTCCTAACCCGCGACGGCATCATGAATGGCCCATTGCGCTTTCCAGACGAATTCGGTCGTCACAAGGCGCTCGACCTGATTGGTGACCTGGCCCTGGCCGGTTTACCGCTGCTGGCCCGGGTCGAGGCCCACAAAGCGGGTCACTCCCTGCACACGCAACTGGTCAGCCGGCTGCTGGCCGACCCCTCCCTTTGGACCGTCACCACCGGCGAAGCCGTTCCGGCCGAAGAACCAGCCTACCCGCGCGTCCTTTCCGAGGTGGCTGCTCCGGGCGACTAGCCGTTTAGAAGCGTTTTCTCCTGATTGCCAAAAAACTCCGGCTCCCGCAGAATGGCTGTTAACCATGTCCAACCATGACCTGGCCGTCATTGTCCTCGCTGCGGGAAAAGGCACTCGCCTCAGATCGAGCCTCGCCAAAGTATTGCACCGCGCCGGTGGGCGGACCCTTGTGGAACAGATCGTGCGCGCGTGTGAACCGCTCAAGGCGCGGGAAACTATCGTCGTCGTGGGGCATCAGGCGGAACACGTGGCTCGGGTGGTCGAGCCGCTCGGGGCCGCGACTGTCCTGCAGCAACCGCAGAATGGCACCGGCCACGCCGTGCAAGTCGCCAAGCGCGCGCTCGGACGCGCGAAATTCGCCCTGGTGCTGCCGGGCGACGCGCCGCTCATTCGCACGGAAGCTTTGAAGGCGCTCATCGCCACGCATCGCAACGGCAATGCCGCAGCAACCATTCTTTCGGCGGTGGTCGCTGATCCTTCCGGTTATGGGCGCGTCGTTCGCAAGTCGGAAACGGCTGTTTCCTCGATCGTTGAGGAATCGCAACTCACCGACGAGCAGCGCGAAATCAACGAGATCAATTCGGCGATTTATTGCTTCACGCTGGAAAAGCTGTGGCCCGCCCTCGCCGAAGTGAAGCCCAACAACAAGCACCGCGAGGTGTATTTGACCGACGCCATTGCGGCGATGAGCGGCAAAGGCGAGACCGTGCTTGCCGAGGTCGCCGCCGACTCGCGCGAGGTTTTGGGGTGCAATACGCGCGCGGATCTCGCCGAAGTCGACCGCATCTTTCGCGAACGGAAACGCAACGCGCTGATGGACTCGGGCGTGACCATCCAGTTGCCGGAGACCGTTCTCATCGATCCGGATGTGACCGCCGGCGAAGACACGGTGATCGAGGCCGGGGTGCAATTGCTTGGAAAAACCAAACTGGGCGCGCGGTCAAGCGTAAAAACGGGAAGCGTCCTTGTGGATGCTGTGGTCGGTGACGATGTGAAGATTGAGCCGCACTGTTTGGTGGTGGAAAGCCGGCTGGAAGATGGCGTGACCATCGGTCCGTTCGCGCGCTTGCGCACGGGAACGCACGTGAAGCGCGGCGGGCGCATCGGCAACTTCGTGGAGACCAAAAAGGCGGTCATCGGCGAAGGCGCGAAAGTGCCGCACCTCACCTATCTCGGAGACGCCAAGGTGGGCGCCAAGAGCAACATCGGCGCCGGCACGATTACCTGCAATTACGATGGCTTCCAGAAACATCCCACGACCATCGGCAAAGGCGTTTTCATCGGCAGCGATTCGGTTCTCGTGGCCCCGGTGCACATCGGGGACCACGCTTATGTCGCCGCGGGCTCGACCATCACCGAAAACGTGCCCGACGACAGCTTGGGAATCGGCCGCGGCCGCCAGGTCAATAAGCCCGGTTGGGCGTCCAGGAAACGCCGCGAACTTGCCGCTCAGCAGCCGCCGGGAAAATCCTCGCGCCACACAAGCAAAAAATCCCGCCGCAGAGAAAAAAAGCGTCGCTAAGGGCGCGGCCCGCCGTGCCAGATGGCCCGAGTTCCGCGGAAGGCAAGGGAGCCCCAGCCAATCCTGGCGCAGGACTGACCATGGTTTCGCCACCGTTCATCGTTCCTGATGGCAAGGCCGCCGAAGGCCATCGAGGCGTTTTCGGTTTCCGCAATCTGCGCTATTTCCTCCGATCCGCCGGTGTTGGCCACCTTGGCGCGCGACGCGGTCGAAATTCATTTCGGCAAGGTTGCTAACGGTCGTGCGCGCTTGAAGGTGCTACGAGATGGTGGCCGAGGATAATGGGGGGTTCCCTTTGTGCTCGGATTTCAGCCAGGGGGCCTCCTGAAATCCACAGGCGCCGCGAAGGCGGAGGATGTCCCGAAGGCAGATGTGCTAAAATAGGATTTCCCACAACGCGCCAGGGGGCTGCCGCCGCATGAAATTTGGAGTCGTTGTTTTTCCCGGGTCCAATTGCGACCACGACGCCTTTTACGCCATCGGAAACGTCCTCGGAAAGCCTGTCGAATTTATCTGGCACCAATCGCAAGATCTGGGGAATTGTGACGCGATCATCCTGCCCGGTGGATTTTCCTACGGCGACTACCTGCGCACGGGCGCCATCGCGCGCTTTTCGCCGGTGATGAAGTCGGTCGAGAAATTCGCGGCAAGCGGCGGGATGGTGCTCGGCATTTGCAATGGTTTCCAGATCTTGTGCGAAGCGGGCCTTCTTCCCGGGGCCATGATGCGCAACAGCGGACTGCGCTTCATCTGCCGCCACGTGCATATTCGCGTGGAGCAAACCGACACGCCTTTCACCAACGCCGCTCGAAAAGGCCAAATCCTCAAGATTCCCATCGCCCATTCCGATGGCAACTGGACCGTGGACGAGGCGACGCTCGCGGAACTCGAGAGGAATCGCCGGGTGATTTTTCGCTATACCACGCCCGATGGTTCGAACGATGACGCCGGCAATCCCAACGGCGCGATGCACAACATCGCCGGCGTCTGTAACCGCGAACGCAACGTAACCGGCCTGATGCCCCACCCCGAGCGCGCCGCGGAATTGGCCCTGGGCTCGGCGGACGGCCTGGTGATCTTCCGCTCGATGGTCGAAGCGCTGGTCGGCGCAGCAAAGGCCACGGTTTGAGGGCGGCGCGAATTTCCGAGATTTTCGCAGGGGCACGATCTGTCGTGCCCCCGCTTTGTCTGGGCATTTCGAAAAACGGGAACGATGGCCACAGCACCAACGGAAATTAAAGTCACTCCTGAAATCGCCGCGGAACACGGCCTGACCAGGGAAGAATACGCGCGCGTCAGGCAAATCCTCGGCCGCGAACCGAACATCACCGAGCTGGGCATTTTCAGCGTGATGTGGAGCGAGCACTGCTCCTACAAATCGAGCAAAGTTCATCTCGAGCGCTTGCCCACGCGCGGAAAGCTCGTGGTGCAAGGCCCTGGCGAGAATGCCGGGGTCGTGGACATTGGCGACGGCCTCGTCGCGGCGTTCAAGATCGAATCGCACAACCATCCGAGTTTCGTCGAGCCGTTTCAGGGCGCGACCACCGGCGTCGGCGGCATCCTCCGAGACATTTTCACCATGGGCGCCAGGCCAATCGCTGTTCTCGATTCGTTGCGTTTCGGAGAGATCACACCGAGCAGGCACACCTCGAACGAAGAAGCGGCGAGAAACCGCCGCATCCTCGACGGCGTCATCCGCGGAGTCGGCAGCTACGGAAACTGTTTCGGCGTGCCGACCGTCGGCGGCGAAGTGGCCTTCGAGCCTTGCTATTCGCAAAATCCTCTGGTCAACGCCCTGGCGCTCGGCATCGCGCGCAAGGAAGATTTGTTCTTTGCCAAAGCCAAAGGCGCCGGCAATCCCGTGATTTACGTCGGCGCGAAAACCGGCCGCGATGGCATTCACGGCGCGTCGCTGCTGGCCTCCGCCGAGTTCACCGAAGAGTCCCAGCAGAAGCGCCCCAACGTGCAGGTCGGCGATCCGTTCATGGAAAAGCTCCTGCTTGAGGCGTGCCTTGAAGCGATGCAAACCGGCGCGGTCGTGGCGATCCAGGACATGGGCGCGGCGGGGCTGACGTGCTCGACCGTGGAAATGGCCTCGCGCGGCGGCACAGGGATCGAAATTGATCTCGCCAAGGTTCCCCAGCGCGAGACCGCCATGACGCCCTACGAAATCATGCTCAGCGAGTCGCAGGAGCGCATGCTGCTGGTGGCGGAAAAAGGCCGCGAGCTGGAAGTGCTCGCCGTTTTCAAAAAGTGGGGCCTCGACGCCGTGGTGGTCGGGCGTGTCACCGAAGACGGCGTGGCGCGCATAAAGATGAACGGCAGCGTCGCCGCGGATATTCCCGCACATCCGCTGGCCGAAGAAGGGCCGGTTTACCACCGGCCGATCGCGCGGCCCGCGCCGCGCGTGGAATCGGAAAAAGATTGGTTTCCCTTCGCACCGGAAGCCACAAATCTCACTCCGAATTTCTTGCGGCTGCTCGCTTCGCCCACGCTTGCTTCCAAGCGCTGGATCACCGAGCAGTATGACACCTCGGTGCGCACGAATACGCTTGCCGGGCCGGGCGCCAGTGATGCCGCCGTGGTGCGCATCAAAGATCCGAAAACCAATGAGGTCAAGCGTGCTCTCGCGCTCTCGACCGATGGCAACGGCCGCTGGTGCCAGCTCAATCCACACCTCGGCGCGATGCATGCCGTCGCGGAAGCCGCGCGCAACGTTGCCGCGAGCGGCGCGCGTCCTCTCGCCGCCACGAACTGCCTCAACTTCGGCAGCCCGGAAAAGCCCGAAGTCATGTGGCAATTTTCGCAGGTGATCGACGGCATAGCCAAAGCTTCGCTGGCTCTCGGCACGCCCATCACCGGAGGCAACGTCAGCTTCTACAACGAAACCCTCGGCAAATCGATCTATCCCACTCCCGTCATCGGCATGCTCGGCATTCTCGACGACGTTTCCCGCGTGCTTGAAATGGCCTTCCGCAACCCTGGCGACGTCATCCTTCTTCTCGACGGTTCGAACACCGACGCTCGAGCGCGCGCCGTCAGCCCCGCGGCTTTTTCTCGCGAATTCTCCTCCTCGGAATATTCCAGAACGATCGGCGGAATCGTCGCCGGCGAACCTCCCGCCATCGAGCTCGACGCCGAAAAGCGCCTCATCGATGGCCTCGCGGCCCTTGCGTCGGGAGGCCTCGTCCGATCGGCCCACGACATTTCTGACGGCGGCCTGGCCCTGGCCCTTGCCGAATGCTGCTTCGCGTCTTACTCGCTTGCCGAGGCAGGGCATGCTGTGCCCGCTTTCCGCGGAGCGGCGGCCTCGCTTGGCCTAACCGTGTCGGTCGACGACCCTGCCCCAGCGGAATACGCCGTCTTTGGCGAACGCGGCGCTCGCGCCGTCGTTTCCGTTTCGCCTGAAAACCTTGCCGCCTTGCTCACAATTGCGCGACAATACGGCTTGGCGGCCCGCGAAATAGGCAGGGTCACCCGCGATCGCTTCCGCATCGAACAGAGGGGGCACGCCGTCATCGAGTCCGCGGTCGAAGCTTTGCGCGACGCCTGGACGAACTCGCTTGAGCAGTGCTTGGGCATCCGCAAATGACGACCTGGAGCAGGGAAGGCCTGTGAGCAAGCTTTTCAGTTTCGCAGACGACCATTTCCACGACCATTGTGGCGTCTTCGGCGTTTTTGGCCATCCCGAAGCCGCGAATCTGGTTTACCTCGGCCTTTACGCTCTCCAGCATCGCGGCCAGGAATCCGCCGGCATCGTCGCGAGCGACGGCGCGGAACTCCAGCTCCATCGTGCCATGGGCAAAGTCGAAGAAATTTTCCAGCCCAGCGTTCTCGCGAAGCTTCCCGGCAACCTGGCCATCGGGCACACGCGGTATTCCACGGCCGGCGACAAAGCGCTGCTGAACGCGCAGCCCATCCTGATCGACTGCAACAAGGGCAAGGTCGCGCTCGGTCACAACGGCAATCTTACCAATGCCGCCGACTGGCGCCGCAAGCTTGAGCATCGCGGCTCGATCTTTCAGTCCAACAGCGATACGGAAGTCATCGTGCATTTGCTGGCGCGCTCGCAAGCCCGCAATCTCTCTGGCGCGCTCGGCGACGCCCTGAACCAAGTCGAAGGCGCCTATTCGCTCCTCGTTCTTACCACCGACGAGCTGTATGCCGTGCGCGACCCTCGCGGCTTCCGCCCGCTGGTTCTCGGCAAGCTTTCGACTCCCGGCGGCTCCCTGGCCTGGCTCGTGGCTTCGGAAACCTGCGCGTTCGATCTGCTCAATGCGCAATACGTCCGCGAAATCGAGCCCGGCGAAATGGTGCGCATCTCCAAATGCGGCATAGAGTCCATCCATTTCGCGCCCGCGAAGCAGCATCAGCAGTGCATTTTCGAACACGTCTACTTCTCGCGCCCGGACAGCATCATCTTCGGCCGCTCCGTCAACCAGAGCCGCGAAATGCTCGGCCGCCTGCTCGCGCGCGAACATCCCGTCGAAGCGGACATTGTGGTTCCCGTGCCCGACTCCGGCGTGCCCGCTGCCGTCGGCTACGCGCTCGAATCCAAAACACCCTTCCGCATGGGCTTGATTCGCAATCATTACATCGGCCGCACGTTCATCGAGCCGTCGCAGGCGATCCGCAATTTCGGCGTGAAGCTCAAGCTCAATCCCGTGCGGAGCCTCATTGAAGGTCAGCGCGTCGTGCTCGTGGACGATTCCATCGTCCGCGGCACCACCAGCCGCAAAATCGTGCGCATGGTTCGCGAGGTCGGGGCCAAGGAAGTCCACGTGCGCATCAGTTGCCCGCCAACAATCTCTCCGTGCTACTACGGCGTGGACACGCCCACGCGCGAGGAATTGATTGCCTCCTCGAAGTCTCCCGAAGAAATCTGCAAATTCCTCGGCGCGGATTCGCTTGGCTACCTCTCTCTGGCCTCGCTCAAACAGGCCGTCGGCGACAACGAGGGCCGATTCTGTAGGTCTTGCTATACGGGTGTTTACCCGACCGACCTGGTGCAGCTGGAGGTTCGCGGGCGCAGTTCCGCCGAAAATCCGGCCTCCGCTTCGGTTACAATAGACAGTGAACCCGGATCCGCAGAAGGGCCGGTGGCGGTGCATCGTGAAAGCTGACAACGCAAAACCCGAAAAAGCGAAAAAACCAGAAGCGAACCTTCCGATGAGCACGAAAGTCCAGCGCGAGGTGATCGCCTGGTTCTGGGTGGGGCTCGTGTTTCTGCTGATCAACGGCACCATCGGCCAGGCGCGGGTCATCCCCTCGGGCTCCATGGAGAAGACCCTGCTCATCGGCGACCACCTCATCATGAGCCGCATCGGCTACGACGCGGGCATTCCCTTCACCAACTGGCACGTCCCCCTGTGGCGCAATCCCAAGCGTCAGCAAGTCATTATCTTCAAGCCGCCCTTTGCTCCGGACACGCCCGACTATGTGAAGCGCGTGATCGGCCTTCCCGGCGACGCCATTGACATTCACGACGGTTCGGTATGGGTCAACGGACAACGTCTCGTCGAGAAGTACACCACCGGCCCCACCGAGCCTTACGAGTTGAAAGTACCTTACCGGGTTCCCGCCGACTGCTATTTTGTCATGGGTGATAATCGCGCCAATTCTTACGACAGCCGGTTCTGGGGGTGTGTTCCGCGCAACGACATCATCGGCACGCCCGTGATGATTTACATGTCCCTCGACGTTTCGCCGGAAGCCTGGGAACCGGGGCAGTTTCGCGAGCGCTTCTTCGCCTACGCCAATGCCATCTTGCATCCCGGCGAAGTGCGCTGGCGGCGGATTTTCCGCACTTTTTAAGCTTTGGCGATTCATCAGGTTTTGCAAGCAGTCGCCGCCACCCGCCACGGCGCCTCCTGGCCTCTCGACGTAAGATTGAGCGCAGTTTTGTCGGACCGCTCGTGCGCGAGAGGTGTCGCGGCGTTTTTCACGGATCACGGAACACGGAAGTCGAGTCACGCTGCCTATGAAATACGCCGATGCCGGTGTCAATATCGCCGTCGCCGAGGAAGCCAAGCAGTGCATCCGGCATCATGCCAGCCGCACGTTTACTCCCGGAGTCCTTGGCGGCATCGGGAGCTTCGGCGCGCTGTTCGCGCTGGACCACAAAAAATGGAAAGAGCCGGTGCTGGTTTCGAGCGCCGATGGCGTCGGCACAAAACTCAAAGTGGCCATGGCCATGGGCGTGCATTCTACCGTTGGCGGCGACCTGGTCAATCACTGCATCAACGACATCCTGGTGCAGGGCGCCGAGCCGCTCTTTTTCCTCGACTACCTGGCCATGGGCAAGCTCGAGCCGCCAGTGGTCGAGCAGCTCGTGGAAGGCATGAGCCGCTCCTGCCGCAAAGCCGGCTGCGCGCTCATCGGCGGGGAAACCGCGGAAATGCCCGGTTTTTACCCGCCAGGCGAGTATGATCTGGCCGGCTTCATCGTCGGCGCCGTCGACCGCAAGAAGCTCCTCACCGGCAAAAATGTCCAGCCGGGCGACGCCTTGCTCGCTCTGCCTTCTTCCGGCTTGCACACCAACGGCTATTCCCTCGCACGCAAGCTCATCTTCGAAGGTGAAAAGCTAAAGCCGGAAACGTATGTCGCGGAAGTCGGCAATAAGATCGGCGCGGAACTCCTCAAGCCACACCTCTGCTACGCGTCGGCTCTGCGAAACATCCTCTCCAAAGGCTGGGTCTCGGCGCTGGCGCACATCACCGGCGGCGGCATTCCCGGGAATTTGCCGCGCGTGCTGCCAAGCGGTGTCAAAGCGGAAATCGATTTGGCTTCCTGGCCCGTCCCGGCGATCTTCAAATATCTCGCCAAGCTCGGAAAGATTGACACCGATGAGTTGTTGCAGTCTTTCAATTTGGGCGTGGGAATGATTCTGGTCGTGCCGCCGAAGTTCGTGAAGTCCGTCGAGGCCGACCTCAAGAAGCGCCGCGAGAAATTCTTCCGCATCGGCCGCGTCGAGCGCGGCGAATCCGGCAAGTCCCGCGTGGCCTTCTCGGGCTCACTGAATTTGTAGTGGCGGGTCTCGAGATCCGTGGCCTTGTTCACCCCGGCTTAAACATTTCCTGGAGGAGCGGGGTCAGTGCCTGTCGGAGTACGCGGGTCTTTTGTCTGGGTTTGCGAAAAAACTCCGTTTTTAGGGGTGGGGCTAAGCTCCGCATCCGTCATTTGAAATCCAAAGGGGCTAGCCCCGGGGAAGTTCTCGCCCCCATATTCTGTAGCTCACGCCGTCGGCCACGAGTCGGCTCTTCCGGCAGTCAGCGCTCGCCAGTTACCCCTTACCGCACCACATCCTTCATGACGTCCACAATCACATTCGTGTTTCGATTGAAGATCACGAGGTGCGCTCCGATCACCGCGCGCCGATAATCCGCGGGAAGCGGCGGCAGTTGCCGCTCAAGTTCCACGGGACAGGGCGCGATGCGCTTTTGTAGACCCGGCGGAAGCGTGCCGTTCCGCTCCAATTGCTTTTCCAGCCCCGGAGGCAGATTCCCGCCGCGCTTGGCTAAGCCCGGCGGCAGGTTCGAACCGTGATTCGAATAGTAGCGCGTGGTGATTTCGCGGTCGCGCTCGGCAAAAAAGTACCTGCTGCTTTCTCCCTGGTCGTCGCTGTCCTGGTGTTTATTGTGGCCCTTTCCTTTGCCGTGGCCTTGGCTATTGCCCTGGCCAAAAGCTGAACAGAATAACGCCGCCGACAAAATCCCGGTAACGCCGAGCTGCAAAAGACGTGAACGCATGTTCCTCCGTTTGAGGGCTTGAGCGCCATGAGGGATACCATTAGCATAGGCTTTGTGGATGGCGTTTGCGAGCGCGAACGAGAGAGCTGTGCTCACGATAGAGTCACACGCTCGTCCAAATCCACAGAGACCTGTCCGCCCAACTCCAGGAGGTGCCTATGAATTCTTCACCGGTAGATGTTCAGGCCTTGGCTGCTCGCGTTGAGAGACTCGAATCCGCCAATCGCCGCTGGAAATCCGCCAGCGTGATCGCGCTATTGTTTGTTATTTCCATGTTGCTCCTGAGCGCAAGACGAGCCGAGCGTGTCGCAGCTGCAGCAAGGCCTGATCGCGTCGAGCCAGACGTGCTTCACGTGCGCACCGTCGAGGCCCAGGATTTCGTTCTCAAGGACGGAGACGGACGCGTCTATGCGCGGTTAAGCGTCACTCCAAGCCTGACCGCAATGGATCCGAACGGCCGGTCTCCACGGCTCTACGACATGCCCGTGATAGCCGGTCAGGCATCGCTCCAATTCTACGATGAAAAGGGGAAAGTGGTTTGGAGCGCTCCGAGCAAACCGCAGTTCATGACGGTCAGGTAGGGCCGCGGGAAACTCGCTTGTCTCGTAGATAGGCAGCGTGAATGTGGCGCCGATGCGCCGTCGGGGAATTCGCGCCCGAGTTTCTGTGGACGCGGGCGTGGGCATATTCTCCGGCTGGCTGAAGCTCAGTGGGGTAATCGCTGCCCAGACGCGGAATGAATGGCCGGGGCTCTTCTCTTCAGGTCGCGGTCCAGTTGCCGGTTCCAGCGGACCTCCGTTCGAAGCTGATCGATCATCAAGCTGACCATCCAAGCCGCTTCGTGGAACTTATGACCGACCTCGGCGTAAATCGAAAGCAGCGTTTGTTTTTCTCTGGCCAGTTCCTTTAGCAGGAATTTCCGCCTCTCTTTCAGCTGTTTCCGGAAAACGCCCGGCCGCGCCTGCCAGGAAAGCGCCAGCCACGTCAGAAACGCGGGGTGTGTGCGCTGTGTGGTCCACTCGTCCCATTCGAGCGCGTCGGCCAGCGCCTCGCGGCCCTTCTCCGTGGTTTCGAATGTGGTGCGCTCCGGCCGCGTGGCCGGTTCATGGATCTTCACGCTGCGAAGCAAACCCGCGCGCGCCAGTTTCTCGAGCGAGTAGTACACCTGCGGCCGCGAAATCGGCGCCCAATCGCGAATCTCCCGCCGTTCCAGTTCCAGATTCGCCTGATGGCCGTGCATCGGCCGCTCGGCGAGCAGGCTCAGCACGACCAGGTCCGGCGTCGTCAGCGCCGCTTGTCTCCTCGTGGGAACACTTCTTCGTTCGCTGACAGCTCCGGGGGCGCGAATTCCATGCGCCAAGTTCAACTTCAAGAATTTTCCCTTCTGCCCCGCCCTTCAACGAGATCTGGTTTCAAAATTTCTCTCCTTTTGGAGTCAGCGGATGGAAAAAGGCAAGTTTTGGAAATAGCTTTGCGAGATAACGGTCTTCTTTGCGAGCTTCTGCGTCCAACGCGCGTCCTCGTTCGGCGCGCCTTCCGCTTCTTCTGCATCCCCGCCGCGAGTCACTTCGCCAAGGTCCTCTTTCGGCTCCAATACCACCACACGCATTGCTCCGCGGGCAAGCGCGGATTCTGCGCCTGCGCCACCGCCGCCGCGAAGGTGTCCAGCACGCACGGGTCCTGCCGCTGTCCCGTCTTGCGGCTCAGCCTCTCATACATTTTTCGTGGGTCCTGCTTCGCGAGGCGCGCCACGCTGCGGATTCCGAGGATCGCGAAGTCCCGGAGCATCGCCGGCCCGACCGAGACGAGGTCGCCGAGCTGCCTTGTCGCCGTCGCCATAAACGAATCTCCTTGACAGAAATCCACGCTTTCCCGACACTAGTCTAAATTAGACTAGTCTAATTGATACTAGTCTAATTTAGACTACTCCCGGCGTCAAGGGCAAAGCTCCCGTCAGAGAAAGGTCAGAGGAGGACCCCCGGCATGCGCCCTAGCAGCCCGCCCATCGCGACAGCCCGGTCACATGGCCATCGCCCTACCTTGGTGCCCTTGCCGTGCTCTTCGCCCTTTCCGTGTCGAAAGCTAATGTCGCTTAAGGAGAAACCGCCCATGAACGTCAAGCGCATCACCGCGGTCCTGCTGGTCAAGGAAATCGAGCCGCTCATCCCGTTTTGGGTCGACCGTCTTGGATTCGCCAAGACCGTCGAAGTCCCGGATGGCAACAAGCTCGGCTTCGTGATCTTCCAGAAAAACTCCGTCGAAGTGATGTACCAGACCTACGCGAGCGTGGAAAAGGACGCGCCGCCCGCGATGTCCTCGGAGGCCCGCAAGGGGCCGACGTATCTCTACATGGAGGTCGACAATCTGGACGCCGTGCTTGCCCAGATGAAGGATTCGCGCATGGTCATGCCCGTTCGCACGGCGTTTTATGGCATGAAGGAGTTTGCCGTCCAGGATCCCGGCGGGCACTTCATCACCTTCGCCGAGCCTGTTGCCGCCGCGTAGCACGAAGACTTGGCCGCCACGCCGTGGCCCCTACGCCCGTAAGGGCACGGCAGATCATGCCCCTGCTCTGTCCGGCGAATCCATCGAGCCTTCCGTCTTTGTCGCAGCCCCATTTCGTGCGTGGCTCATTTTTGGCCGCGCGCCTGGGCCATCAGCGAGGCTTGCACGGTATTCAGATACCCGTTGAGCTTCGCGACGCGCGGGCAATGCGAATCTTTCCCGAGCATCGTTCGCAGAATCGGCTCGAGGAACCGCCCGTATTTTTCGAGCGTCGCTTTGTCGTGCGCGGCAAACGCCGTTTCCACGGCGTTCTCCGTGCGAGCCGTGACGAGTTCCAGCCTTCCCACGAAGACGCGGGCGATTTGCGCGGGCGCCGGATCGATCGACAGCGGCAAAATTTCGTTCACAAATTTGCGTGGCACGATGTAAAGCAGGCGGCTTCCTTCTTCGAGCCACGAGCCCCGCCAGGTCTCCACCATGGCTTGCGCCTCGTCCAGATACAGCCCTTGCGCCACCAGCATTCCCACCAACTCTCTTCTCAGGTCGTCGACACTGCCGGTCAGCTCAGGCGGATCAAGCGCGGCTTCTTTCGCGATGGCTCCGGCGATGCGGTAGCCCGCTTGCTCGCCGCGCCGTTCGAACAGAATCGTGTTCGGTATCTCTTCCTTCGCGTCATTTTGCACCTGCACCTTGCCGTCGGCGGTCAGTTTCGCGGAGAGGGGTGCGCGAAACGTGGACACGCCACGATAAAAAAGGAATTTCTCATGCTGCTCACCTGTCGGTGTTCTCACGCAAAGCGGAGTCGCCGAAGTCTGTCGCGCCGAGTAGTAGGGGCTGTGCTCTGCGTCGCGCGGAAAGTCGGCGGCAAGGCTCGGCGAAACGGTGAGGGCGCCCCAGGCGATGCTTCCATCGGGATGCGTCTGGTACAGGCTGCCGTCGAAGAGATTGGCCATCGGCTCCACGCGAGTGGCGTGTGGATACCACTCGGTGATCACGCCTTTCGCGAAACTCACTTTCACCGACACTCGTTCTTCGCGCGAGTCGTAGAAATACAGCACCGGAGTTTCCATGCGCACCGTGCCGCGCAGTCCTATCTTGAAGCGGCCATCGCGAAGATGCTCGACGAAGCCCGGCAAATCCGTCGATCCCGACAACGGCAACCAGTCGATTGCCTGGCCGTCTCGGCCGGCAATCGACGTGAACGTGCCCCACTCATGTGCCGTCAGTCCGGCAAATACGGCATTTTTCCCAGGAAGCTCGCTTGAAATCCCAAAGGAGCCAGCCAGCAGAGCAGCGAGGAGCAAGCGAGGCAGTTTCGGGGTCATGACGGGTCTCCTGATTGGCTTGGTTTCTCGGGCTTTCGCCGGAGTCCCTCTTCCAGACGCCCGCTTACGGCCAAGTGTTAACGGCCGGAGGATTTTCATCCGTGCCGGGAGGGCGCGCGAGCTGTGGTTCCCGGACCAAGGCGACGATTCGTCGATCCATAGCCGGCCCGTCGGGATGACCACTTCGGGCATTCTTGTTTTCGGCAGGCCCCGAGGCTACTACGGTTGCTGAGTGGCGCGGTCGATGAAGCTCGAAATTTGGTTGTGCAGGTTCACGCGATCCTCGTCGTGCAGGTACATCATGTGGCCGGCGGTGTAGTAGTCCAGTTTGATGTTTTTCTCGAGCGGGTCCGGCAAGCCCAAATGCTCCATGGTGTGTTCGGTGGCGAAGAACGGCGTGGCCAAGTCGTAATAGCCGTTCTCCACTTGCACCAGCAGTTTGGGATTGGTGATCATCGCTTGCGCCAGATCCTGATCCACATTGGGCGCGCCGGGGAAGCCGAATCGCCGCTGCTCGCGGCGCGTCCAGTTCCAGCTTGCAAACGCGTTTGCCGAGTTGTGGTAGACCTTATCCTTCCCGAATTTCAACTCGTCGTGATTGTACGCGTTGATGAGCGCGGTGAAGGCTCCGCCCACCGCCGGGCCTTCCGGATCGCCCTGCGCGTTCTCTTCCAGCAAGTCGTAGGTGTATCCGGTGAAGCGCGCGTCGATGCGCCCGGTCGTCAACCCTTCCTTGCGCTGCAGCTCGGCGCGGAACTGGCTGAGCGTCACGCGCAGGTCCGCTTTCATCAGATAATCCTCGGATAGGCCGGTAAAATACGAGACTCGTTTTGCCACCGCCGCTTTGTCGGCCGCGGAAAGCGCCGCGCCCTTGTACAGCGCCGCCGCGTACTCGCCCTGCGCGTATTTCCGCGCCTCTTCGATGAACGCGACCACATCCGCCGGGCGGTCTTTCAGCACTTTGTGATACCAGGCGACCGCCGCGTAACTAGGCAGGTAAAAGATGTACGGCCGGTCATCTCCCGGCGCAAACGTAAGCGACGACAAATCCAGCACCGAGGAAATCAGCACGATGCCGTTCAGGTGCACGGTATCGTGCGATTGCAGATAATTCCCGAGCGCCGCGGAGCGGAACGTTCCATAACTTTCCCCAATCAGGAACTTCGGCGAATTCCACCGGTCATTCCGGCTCAGGTAGGTCACGATAAACTGCGCGAAGGCCTCGATGTCTTCGTCGATTCCGAAGAAATCCTTGTCCTGCGCCTTGCATACTGCGTGGCTGTAGCCGGTTCCCATGGCGTCGATGAAGACCAGGTCGGTCTTGTCGAGCAGGGTTTCCCCATTGTCCACCAGCCGGTAGGGGGCAGGAGGCGTAAACGCTCCGTTTACCGTGTACACGCGGCGCGGCCCGAACGCTCCCATGTGCAGCCACATCGTTGCCGAGCCCGGCCCGCCGTTGTAGAGAAACGCCACCGGCCGGGTGCTGAGGTCCTTGACGTCGTTTTTCGTGTAGGCCACGGAATACATCAGGCCGGTTGGCTCGCCCTTGTCGTTTTTTAACAGCGTGGTGCCTGCCGTGGCCTTGTAGGAAATCGTCTGGCCGCCCACACGAATCGAGTGCTCGGTCGCCGCCGACTCTTCTTTCATCGCCGCCGCGTCACACTTCTCATCGCTCTTGGCTTCCGGCGTTCTGGCACCCCTCTCCTGCGCAGGTGCAGGCGCCTGAGCTGCCGCCCAGCCCGCGAGCCGCAAAGTAAACAAGACGAGCACACACGGAGTTACTGTCCTGCGCATCACGCGTTCCCTCCTTTTTGAAACCCGGAGAATTCGCCTATTGTTTTGCCGGTCCTGGGGGCGTTCGCCGCTCCATTTCGGTCGGCACGGCAATCGAGCGCGCGCCGTTCTTGCCGACCGAACGCACCGCAAAAAAGTGATTGTCGGTGGAAACACCCTGCAAGATTGCTTCGCCCGGCTCCACCACAAATTCATAGACGTGCCAGCGGGGGTCGGTCGTTTCACGCCAAAGCACCTCAAAGCCGGCGCGCTCCCTATCGGGTTCGGCGGCCCAAGAGACTTTCGCGTCCGGCGTAACCGCGCCTTTCAGGAGCGCTTTGCTTGGCGGCGCGGGAGCCATCGCCAATTGCCGCAGAACTTCCGCGTTGTCCCTCGCCACGTTGCCCATGAAGGGGTAGTTCAGATATTTCTCGAAGTCTCCGTACTCGGCGCCGTCCTCCGTGCGGGGTGTCTGATGCTGGTGGTGGTAATCCTCGAGCGGCTCGGTGAAGCGCACTGCGGGCAGCCCTGCTTTGTAAAACGGATAGTGGTCCCCGCCGCGGCCGTAGCGGTCCTGGCGGAAAATCAAGCGAATCGCGTTGCGGCCGTCGATTTCTTCGATGGCGCGGGCGAGTTCGCGCGCGGGCGCATCACAATCATCGATCTCGCCATTCCCCGAAAACAGGCGCACGCGATGCGGCCCTCCCGGTGTAGGATCGGCCCCCACGATGTCGTCGTCAAGCATCCCGCCCACGGTGTAGCCTTGCTGCTTGACCCAGTCGACAAGATGCGTGCTGCCGAGCAGTCCTTGCTCCTCGCCGGAAACTGTCGCGAAGAGAATCGTTGCGCGATAACCGCTGCTTTTCGCGCTCGCTTTGCTCAGCAGGCGCGCACATTCCACGCTCACCGCCGCTCCTGAAGCGTCGTCGTCCGCCCCGGGAGCGTCTGCTTCGGGATCCATCACGTTCGAAGGACGCGAATCGAAATGGCCCGAAACGATAAACAGAGTTTTCGACAGGGTCGGGTCGGCGCCCGGCAGCATCGCGTAGACATTCTCGAGGGGAATCGGCTTACCTGAAGTTCGCTCGGAAGTGGATTCGAACCTGTCCACGACAACTTGCAGCTTTCCGCCGGAATCTTTCGCAATATCATTCAATCGCGCCACAATCGCATCCCGCCCGCAGCCGATCCCGCGCTTGGGATCGCTCCAGGAAGAAAGCGTCAACCGCGTTCCGCAGCTCACCAAGCTGTGGATCAGCGTGCGCATCGATTTTTCATCGATGCTTTGCCGCCGAATCGCGCTCGCTGGTCGCGGCAAGCTTTTCACCTGGGGCTTGCCGGGCGGCGGTTCCGCGGGATCGCGTGGCGGGGCCTGCTGCGCGAAGGCGAGCCCGGCCGCCAACTTTAGCGACAGAAGCGCGGCGAGCCCGGCGCTTCTTCTAAGTCCATAGATCGTGCTTCTGCGATTGCTCATGCGTTCTCCTGCCCGAGCGAATTGGCTTCAAAAAGGAAGAGGCATTCTAGCGCGAACCAGGCGCTCAAGGCATCCGCTCGAGTTTCTGGCAGCCCTGATTCGCGCCCACGAACGGCTCGCCGCAGCGGATTTTGCCGGCAGCGTGCGGGGGAGCTGAAAGCAGTGCTTGAGAATCTGCGCAAATAATTTAGAATCTCCGCCTGCGCCCCAATCGAGACAAGGCGTGCGGAAACAACGGCGGGCGGCTTGGCTTGCGCCGCCACAGGCGGTAAGCAGGAGGAGAGAACATGAAACGCAACTTCTATATTGGAGCCATTTTTCTCGCACTGGTCGCCGCCCTGGCGGCGGGCTCGGTGATGCTCGAGAAAAAGACGACCGCGGAGGGAGCCGAAGTTCTGGCGCCGCGCTTCGAAGTCGATCCCCTGTGGCCCAAGCCGCTCCCCAATCACTGGGTCCAAGGGATGTCGGTTGGCGTGTCCGTCGATCCCCGGGACCACGTCTGGATCGTTCACCGCACGAATACCTTCGAGCCGATGGAAATCTACGCAAGCGCGCAGCCGCCCAAGGCGGAGTGCTGCGTCCCGGCTCCGCCGGTTCTCGAGTTCGACGAAGAGGGCAACCTCATCGGTCACTGGGGAGGCCCGGGCCAGGGCTATGACTGGCCGGATTCGAATCACGGCATCACCGTGGATTACAAAGGCAACGTATGGATTGGGGGGAACGGCCGCGGCAAAGACCGCTCACGCTTTCACGACAATCAAATTCTGAAATTCACGCAAGACGGCAAATTCCTGATGCAAATTGGACATCCCACCATGAGCCAGGGCAGCAATGACCCCGACAATCTCAAGGGGCCGGCAAAAATGTTCGTCGACAAAGCGACCGATGAACTGTATGTGGCGGACGGCTATGGCAACCACCGCGTGATTGTGTACGAAGCGGAGACCGGAAAATACAAGCGTCATTGGGGCGCTTACGGTCACAAGCCCGACGACACCGATCTCGGCCCGTACAATCCGGATGCGCCGCCCGCGCAACAATTCCGCAATCCCGTGCATTGCGCGGAGCTGGCAAACGACGGCTTGCTCTACGTTTGCGACCGGCCGAACGACCGCATCCAGGTGTTTAAGAAGGACGGGACGTTCGTGAAGGAAGCGTTTATCGCGAAGCGAACTTTGGGCGACGGGTCGGCCTGGGACATTGCGTTTTCCAAGGATCCGCAGCAGAAATACATTTTCCTTGCCGATGGTTCGAACGAGAAAATTTACGTTCTGCTGCGGGATACGTTGGAAATTCTGACCAGCTTCGGCGACGGCGGCCGCCAGCCCGGGCAGTTTTACGCGGTGCACAGCATCGCGACGGATTCCAAGGGAAATATTTTCACAACGGAGACCTATCGCGGGCAGCGCGTGCAGAAATTCGTCTATAAGGGCATGGCCCCGGTCACGAAGAAAGATCAGGGCGTGGTGTGGCCAACGAGCAGGTAGCTTCGCACGCTAAAGTTGACCGGCAAAGGAGTTGATAATGCAAAAGATTATTCTTCCTTTTCTTGCATTCGTTGTTGCGCTGGCGTTCGCGAACAAACCCTCCGTGCAAACGCAAAACGCGCCTCCGGCCTCGCCGCATCTTCCTCGCGGCACGGCGACCGACGTCAGCGGCGCCGAGATTCAGTCTTTGGTGCAAAAGACGGCTGCGGATCGTGTGAGCGACCAGGCCATTCGCGTGGTGAGCATCAACGGCGAATACAACGTTGGGCTCGGCGTGGTTCATCGCGCCAAAACTTCGGGAGCGCAGGCGGGCGGTGGAATTGAACACAGCCGCATCACCGAGATTTATCACGTCATCGAAGGCAACGCGACGCTGGTCACCGGCGGCTCCATGGACAACACCTCAGAGTTTCCGGCTGATCATCCGGTCGTTGCCGTCCTGAACGGCCCGAGCACGCGTGGCGGGCCGCTCCAGAATGGCGTGAGCCGCAAAATCGGACCGGGCGACGTCGTCATTATTCCTCCGAATACGCCGCACTGGTTCAGCGAAATCAGCTCGGATCAGATTGTTTACCTGGTGGTGCGGGTTGATCCGCACAAAGTCTTGCCGGCCGGGTACATGCCGAAGTAGAAGAGAAAAATCATGGTTCGAATGCATCGACTTCTGCTAGCCGCCTTGGGTCTTTTTCTACCGTGCTTTGCCCTTGCTCACGATATTCCCAACGACGTGACCGTCGAGATGTTCGTCAAGCCGGAAGGCCAGCATGTTCATGTGCTGGTGCGTGTGCCGCTCAAGGCCATGCGCGACATCAGCTTTCCCTTGCGCGGGCCCGGCTATCTGGATATCGCGCGCGCAGGTGCTTTGCTTCCCGGCGCGGCCAAGCTGTGGATCGCCGGCTTCTTTGAAATGTATGAAGGCAACCATCTGCTGCCGAATCCGCAGGTGATTGCGACGCGCATCTCGCTGCCATCGGATTTCTCCTTCGGCTCCTATGAGAGCGCCATCGTTCACCTCGCGAGCCCGCCGCTTTCCGATGCCACGGACGTGTACTGGGACCAGACCCTGCTGGATGTTTTGCTCGACACTCCGGTTCAGTCGGATCGCTCGCGTTTTTCGATCGAGCCGCGGTTTGCGCGCCTGGGCCTGCGCGTCACGACCGTTCTGCGCTTGGTTCTTCCCGGGGGCGAGATCCGCGCATTCGAATTCGATGGCGACCCCGGACTGGTTCGTCTCGATCCACGCTGGCATCAGGCCGCTCTGCGCTTTGTGGACTTGGGCTTTCTGCACATCCTGGACGGGACCGACCATCTTTTGTTTTTGTTTTGCTTGGTGATTCCGTTCCGCCGGCTTCGCGCGCTCATTCCCGTGGTCACCGCGTTTACCTTGGCGCACTCGATAACCTTGATTGCTTCGGCCTATAACCTCGCGCCGGATTTCCTGTGGTTTCCGCCGCTGATTGAGACGCTCATTGCCGCTTCGATCGTCTACATGGCGCTCGAAAATATCGTTGGGGCCGGCAGCGTCGAGCGGCGCTGGATGATCGCTTTCGGTTTCGGGCTGGTCCACGGATTCGGCTTCTCGTTCGCGCTGCGGCAGTCCTTGCAATTCTCCGGAACCCATCTCCTGACCTCGCTGCTTTCGTTTAACGTCGGCGTGGAGCTGGGACAGCTCCTCGTGCTCCTTCTGCTGATCCCCGTGTTGCAGCTCTTTTTCCGCTACGCCGTCACCGAGCGCATGGGAACGATTATCCTTTCCGCGATCGTGGCACACACCGCCTGGCACTGGATGCTCGACCGCGGGAGCGTGCTGCGGCGGTTCCAATGGGCATGGCCGGTCCTCGATGCCGCGCTTCTCGCGACGGTTCTTCGGTGGTTGATGTTCTTCGTGATCCTGGGAGGGATCCTCTGGCTTTTTCAAATGGCTTCGCGCTGGTGGACCGAGCGAACCCGTCCGGCCGCAACCGAATCCATGGACGGCACCGCTGGCCCGCTTCTCTCCCCCATGGAGCCGGCAACTCCGATGGATCCCGGTCGCCCCAACTGAGCCGATTTCGGGGGATGGGAGAGCGCATTTTGCCGCATGGCCCCGGCTATGCTAAGGTCCCTTGACAGCAATCCGGGGCGGCGGCGTTATTGTCCACGCGGCGCCTGCGTAGGGTCCTTGAGGAACGTCCTCCATGTTAGCCGGGATTCGTACCGTCGAATTGCGCAAGGTCTATACCTCTCCCCCTCCGGTTGCCGCGGGCGGGGGTGGCTTCTCTTTTCGCGCCCCAGGGGGAAAGAGCAAGCAGCCCAAGCCGCAAATCACCGCACTCGACGGCATCTCGCTAGAGATCCGCCCCGGCGAAATCTTCTGTCTCCTGGGGCCGAACGGAGCGGGCAAATCCACCACCGTAGGTATCCTCACCACGCGGGTTCGCCCGACGTCCGGCCAGGCGTTCATTGGCGAGCACGACGTTTGGCTCAATCAGGTAGCCGTCAAGCGTTTGATCGGCGTGGTTGGCCAGCGTCCGAATCTGGACTTCAACCTGACCGCCCGCGAGATTCTAACCTTCCACGGCGCCTACTTCGGCCTTCCGCATCACGAGCGGATGAAGCGCGCGGAAGCCTTGCTCGAGCGTTTCAAACTGACCGACCGCGCCGACCAGATGGTTCGCGGTTTTTCAGGCGGCATGATGCAGCGCCTCTCCATCGCGCGCGCCATGGTGCACGATCCGCAGGTGCTGTTTCTGGACGAGCCCAGCGCCGGTCTCGACCCGCAGACGCGCTTGCTCCTGTGGGAGATCGTTCGCGAGTACAACCAGACCGGCAAAACCATTCTGCTCACCACGCACAACATGGAAGAAGCCGACACGCTCTGCCAGCGCCTTGCCATCATCGACCACGGCCGGGTGATCGCCCTGGGAACTCCTCGCGAATTGAAGGCTTCCGTCCCCGGAGGTTTTCTCCTGCAGTTGCGGTTCGGCCTGCACTCGGGGGAGTTTCTCGAGCGCCTGCAAAAGCTTTCCGGGGTTCGCGAAGTGCGCGTCACCGACGGCGTTGGCGCCGATGTGTACGCGGACCGCGGCGGCTCGCTGATTCCGGAAGTGGCGCATCTCGCTTCCGCCTCCGGCGTCGAACTGCACGATGTGCATATCTCCGAGCCGAGCCTAGAGAATCTCTTTCTGCACCATACGGGAAGGAGCTTGCGCGAATGAACTGGAAAACCTTTCTGGCGATTCTCGCGCGCGACGCCCATGTGGCGCGCCGCAACGTCGTGGCGCTGCTGTTCCAGACGTTTCTCCAGCCGCTGATGTTTGTGTTCATCTTCGGGCGAGTGATGGTGGGCAGCGGCTACATGCCGCCCTCCTACAAGAGCCTGTTGTTGCCGGGCATCATGGCCATCTGCATGGTGGGCACGGGCATCTGGGCCGTGGCCATGCCGGTGATCGCGGAGTTTCAGTTCACGCACGAAATCGAAGATCGCTTGCTGGCACCCATGGACATTTCCTGGCTGGCGGTCGAGAAGGTCGTTGCGGGGACGCTGCAATCGCTGGCCGCCGGCCTGATGGTGATTCCGGCGGCTTGGCTTTTGCTGCGACCTGGTGTCGACCTGCGCGTACCTCACCCCCTTCTGTTTGCGGCCGTAGCTCTGCTTGTGGCTCTTTTCTCCGCGACGGGCGGCCTGGCGCTCGCCTGCAGTATGCAGCAAACCCATATCGGCTTGATGTTCAGTTTGATTGTGGCGCCGATGATTTTCTTCGGTTGCACTTACTATCCATGGAGCGCGCTCGAGAAGTTCCCCATCATGCAGAAAGCGGTGCTCGTCAATCCGCTGGTGTACGCGAGCGAAGGCTTGCGCGCTACGCTGGTGCCGCAGTTCCCGCATCTTCCTTTGCTGGTTGTCCTCGCTGTGTTGGTTATCTTCAATCTGCTGCTGTTCACCGCAGGCCTGCGCTGGTTCTACGGCAAAGCGGTGAGCTAGTGTTGCCCTAACGCAGGGCGGTTCACCACAAGCCAAGGCAATAAGCGTCGGGGAGCAACTCCTGACGACCTGCGCTCTCTGCGGTATGGCAAAGGATTGCTTGCGTAAAGAAAGGGAGGGTAAGGAATACGACATCCGTTTCAGGCGGGTCCGGCATCGAGTTTTGCGCTTATTCGGGTGTGTGTTAACGTTTTGCGCTTATGAAGAAGCGCATTGGCGTGCTCTTGAGCGGGCGCGGCTCGAATTTCGAAGCGTTGGCGGAATCGGCGGCCGCCGGCCGCATCCCCAACGCGGAAATGGCCATAGTCATCAGCAATCGCGAGGGCGCGCCGGGTATTGCACGCGCCAAGACGCGCGGAATTGCGACGCGGGTGATTCCTTCGAAGGGTCTCGAGCGCGAAGTCTATGATCGCCTGGTGGCCGCGGTCCTCGACGAACACCAAGTGGATTTGATTTGTCTCGCCGGCTACATGCGGTTGCTCTCGCCCTACTTCGTCGCGAAATTCCCGAACCGCATTCTGAATATTCATCCGTCGCTGCTGCCGTCGTTCCCGGGACTCGAATCGCAACGGCAAGCGCTCGAATACGGCGTGAAACTTGCCGGATGCACGGTGCATTTCGTGGACGAAAACCTCGACGCCGGCCCGATCATCGTGCAGGCGGTTGTGCCGGTGAAAGACGATGACACGGAAGCGTCTCTGTCCGAGAGAATCCTGACGGAAGAGCATCGCATTTATTCCGAAGCCGTGCGCATCGTTCTTGAGGGAAAATATAAGATCGCCGGCCGGCGTGTGCTGAGGTTCTAGGCGCCGCCTTCGGCCTGCCCCGGGAGGCCGGCGTCTTAGAGCGTGCGAGTCAGAATCGTCATCGCAAAATCAGCACGAACATGACGCAAGGCGCGAAGCCAAAAGTGGAAATGAGCGAACACAAATTCAAACCGGTGGAAGACCAGCTCGCCGATATAAAAAAGGGCGTCGCGGAAATCATCCCGGAACCCGAGTTGGTTGAGAAACTCGAAGCGTCGCGCAAAGCCGGGAAGCCGCTCCGCATTTACCTCGGCGTGGACCCCACGGCGCCCGACCTCCATCTGGGGCACACCGTGGTGCTGCGCAAGCTAAAGCATTTTCAGGATTTGGGCCACACCGCGGTCTTTCTGATTGGCGATTTTTCCGCGATGATTGGCGATCCTACCGGCGTTTCGGAGACACGACCACCGCTGACCCGCGACGAGGTGGACGCCAACGCGAGGACTTACCTCGACCAGGTATTCAAGATTCTCGATCGCAACAAAACCGAGGTTCGCTACAACAGCGAATGGCTCAGCAAAATGAACGCCGAAGACGTCGTTCGGCTTTGCTCCCATTACCGGCTGGCGCGCATGCTGGAGCGCGAGGATTTTCGCTCGCGCCTGCAAAACAACCAGCCGATTTCCGTGCACGAACTGCTCTATCCCTTGCTGACCGCGCGCGACGCCGTGGAACTCAAGTCCGATGTTGAACTTGGTGCCTCGGAACAAAAGTTCAACTTGCTGATACACCGCGACATTCAGCGGGAATACGGCCTGGCCGGGCAGGTGGCCCTCACCATGCCTATTCTCGTAGGCCTAGACGGCCAGCGCAAAATGTCCAAGAGCCTCCGCAACTACGTCGGCATTACCGAGCCGCCGCCGGAGATGTTCGGCAAGATGATGTCCATTCCCGACGACCTCATGTGGTCTTACTACGAACTGCTGACCGATCGGACGCCAAAAGAAATTGCGTCACTAGAAAAGGAAGTTTCTGGCGGCACGCTGCATCCGATGGATGCAAAAATGAGGCTTGCGGAAGAAGTCATTTCCGATTTCCATGGCAAGGAAGCTGGTCGCAAGGCCGCGGAACATTTCCAGCGCGTTTTTCGCGACCGTCAAGCTCCGGAAGAAGCGCCGACAGTGAAATTGCCGACAGGATCTGCGAAAAAGCTAACCGCGCTACTTGTCGAATTGAAACTGGCCGAATCGAAAGCAGAGGCAGAACGATTGGTCAAGCAAAAGGCTGTTGAGATTGCCGGCTTAGCGGTGGACGATCCAAGAAAGGAGCTGGACCTTAGCAAGCCATGTGAGTTTATTCTTCGCGCCGGAAAAAAGCGATTCGTCCGCATCATCGTCGAATAGTTTTTCCAAACCTTTCGAATTTGCTGAATGGGCGCAGCATGCCGCCGACAGGAGCCCATGTTCCCGACTCTCCAGGCCGCGCACTTAGGCGACAAGGGACACGGATAGCTGCACGCCGATCCCGAGCCACTACGCCAGCACGTCTTGCAACATCTGCGCAATGTAGTTTGCGACGGCGGGCGCGGCGGTGAGGCCGGGGGACTCCATGCCGACCAGATGAATGGCTTGCGGGACGTTGGGGTCGCGGGTGATTACAAAATCGACGATCCCGCCTTGGTGACTTGGCGGAACGAGTTTCGGACGGAGACCGGCGTAGCCGAGCTGCAAATCGCTCTCTTTGACTTCCGGCAAAAGAGTTTTCGCGCTTTGGGCGAAGGCGGAGACGGGCAAGCGGTTCTTCTCGTAGTTATCTTTGCCTTCCACGTAGGTGGCCGTCGGGCCAAGCAGAAAGGTTCCCCACAGAGTTTTCGTAAAGTGCACGCCCAGGCTCAGCCCGTCGCTATGCGGAAGCGGATAGACGAGATTGTTGATGAGCGAGGAGCGCGGGCCGCGCACCTCGCAATATTCACCGCGCACGGGATAGATTTTCCAGGAATGATTTCCCAGCATGGCGGCGACCTCGTCGGCATAGAGACCAGCCGCATTGATGACGCACCGCGCGTCGATTTTCTCTTCTTGGGCATCTTCTTCGTCGCCGATTTTCAAGCCAACGCGAATGGCGCCGCCGGAAGGTTCGAGCGAAACCACTTTCGCGTGCGTGACCATATTCGCACCTTGGTTGGTCGCTACGCGGGCGTAGGCATGGACAAGCTCTTCGGCGGAGACGATGCCGCTCGAAGGGACGTGGAGGGCGGCCACGCCTCGAATGTGCGGCTCACGCTTGCGGATTTCCGCTTGGTCGACAAGCTCGAGGCCCTCAACGCCGTTGTCTTCACCGCGCTTCTTGAGCGCGAGGAGCTCGGGCTGTTCGTGACCATCGGCGGCGACCACCAGCTTGCCGCAATGACGGAATGGAACCTTGTGTTTCTCGCAGAATTCGTAGGTGAGGCGATTGCCTTCCACGCACAGGCGAGCCTTCAACGAGCCCTTCGGATAGTAAATCCCCGAATGGTTGACACCGCTGTTGCGCGTGCTGGTGGCCATGCCGAGCTTGGGAAACTGCTCGACGAGGAAAACGTCTTGCCAGCGCTCGGAGACGGCCCGAGCAATGGCGCAGCCGATCACGCCCCCTCCGATGATTAGGATGTTTGCCTGATCCATGTGAGCGGAGATGCGAAAATCGAAAACGGAAAATCGCACCTAGCCCTTCGGTAATGCGCTATCAACGCTATCTATTTTCACTTTTCCACTTTCCGATTTCCAGCTATTGGTCGCCGCCGGCTTCCTCAAAAAAGGGTTTGCAAGGGACCAGCCGGGCTTCGGTGCCGTCATGGACGGCGTAGGAGGCCTGCTTGCTTGCCTCATAGCCGTTGCGCCAAAGCGAAACCGCGCCGTGCGCGCCGTCTTTGTTGATGGCGTAAAAGTAGAGGTGGAAGGTGTTGAGTTTTGTCTTGTTGTTCTTGTAATTGTGTGCGACACGCGCCATGGCTTCCATGCAGGCGTCGGTCGGTGATTTTCCCTGACGCATCATTTCGATGATGGTATGCCCACCGCAAATTTTGATGTTTTCCTCACCCTTGCCGGTGGAACCCGCAGCGCCCACTTCATTGTCAACGTAGCAGCCCGCGCCGATGATGGGAGAGTCACCTACGCGGCCGGGAATTTTCCAGGAGAGTCCCGAGGTCGTAGTGGTTGCCGAGATGTCGCCTTTGGCGTCGACGGCCATGCAAGGAATCGTGCCCGTTGGCGGATGGGCGATGACGCGCTCGGCGTAGGCGATTCGCTTTTCGTCGCCGTCAAACAAAGAGCTCATGTATTCCTTCCATTCCGGAGAATCGATTCCGGGCCGCCAATTGAAGGAAGTTTTTGCTTTCCAGGCGAGCCAGATTTTCCGCGAATGCTCGGTGAGCAGGTTCATCTCCTCGAATCCCTCGGCCACGGCGAAGCGGCGCGCGCCCTCACCCACGATCATGAGGTGATTCGTGTTTTCCATCACGGTTTTGGCGAGGCGCGAGACGTTCTTGATGCGGCGCACCGCAGCCACGGATCCCGCCCGGTGGGTGGGGCCATGCATAACGCTGGCGTCGAGCTCGACTTCACCTTCCTCGTTGGGCAAGCCGCCGTAGCCGACGGAATCGTCGTTGGGATCGTCCTCGACGACGGTGACCGCGGCGACGACCGCGTCGAGCGTGTCTCCTCCTTTCTTGAGGATGTCCATGCCCTTATCAAGGGCGCGGAGGCCGTTGGCGCTCGAGATGATGAGCGGGCGCTGGCCCGGGGCGGGAGCGGCGAGGGTCGCGAGAGCAAGCTCGGTGTCCTCGTTTGACGGCGGGCGGCCGAAGAGTTTATTTGTGCCAGCAAGCGCGCTCCCGGCAAGCGAAGTGAGAAAGAATTTACGGCGAGACCACAATTCCATTTTCAAAGCCTCCTAGAAGTCCCGGAGGGCAATATAACACCAGAGGTTGGGAGTCGGAGGTTGCACGTGAAAAACTGCGCGAAATGCGCTGGACACTTACGGCTCCTTTTGTTACTTCCTATTGACACTCTATAGGTAGGCGGATTACCATTCCTATCGACTTTCGATAGGAGATTGCGATTGCACTCTGAACCGACGACTCTGCTGCAAGGGACATTGGACCTGCTGATCTTGAAATCGCTGGCCACCGGTGAGATGCATGGCTTGGGCATTTCCCGCAGAATCCAGCAGATCACCGGGGGCACTTTTGTCGTTAAGCCGGGGTCGCTGTTTCCCGCCCTGCACCGGATGGAAGAGGAAGGTTGGACATCCTCTTTTTGGGGAGACTCGGAAAACCATCGCCGCGCGAAATACTATCGTCTGACCAAGGCGGGAAGGAAACAACTCGAGGCGGAATCCAGGCGATGGGGACGCATTTCCTGGGCCATTGCGCAGGCTTTGGAAGCGCCGTGATGTTCCTGAGGTGGAGCATGCCGCTGCTTGCAAAGGCCAAAAGTCTTCTCCGAAATCTCCTTTTCACCCGGCGTGTAGAGGAAGACCTTGACAGGGAGGTTCGCTCGCACTTCCAGATGCTGGTTGACGAAAGGATTCGAGCGGGCATGGGACGCAAGGAAGCCGAGCGAGCGGCGCGAATGGAACTCGGCGGCGCGGAACAGGTCAAGGAGCAAGTACGCGAGGAACAGCTTGGCCATTGGCTCCATTCGGTCGTGTCCGATTGCCGCTTCGGCCTCCGCCAACTCGCCAAGAATCGTGGCTTCACTCTCACGGTGGTGCTTACGCTGGCTCTCTCGGTTGGCGCGAACACGGCGATTTTCTCGTTGGTAAACGCGCTGCTCCTGAAGAGTCTGCCGTACGCGCATCCGGAACGCATGGGCACAATTTACACACGGATCGCCGGCTCGTCCGAAGCCTCCGATAAGCGGCACAACGTAAATGGCGAGCAATGGGAGCTGCTTCGCGACAACGTTCCGGCCTTAATCTCGGCCGTATCAGGGGGAGGCACATCGGGAGTGAACCTAAAAGCGGGTTCGCATGTGGAATATGTGCATGCCGGGCGGGTCTCGGCGCATTACTTCGACGTGCTTGCCCTCGAGCCCGTCCTGGGACGAAACTTTTTGGAGGACGAGGACCGACCTCACGGGCCTAAGACCGTCATTCTCAGTTACAACCTCTGGCGGAATGTTTTTGGTGCGGACCCCGGCATCCTTGGGCAAGCCATCCTGCTCAAAAGCGAGCCCCACACGGTGGTGGGCGTGCTGCCGCAGGGCGCGACAACTCCGTTGAACGCCGATGTGTACACGCCTCTCGAACCCGACCGCGAGGGCGAAGGCCGTGGAACGAACTTCAGTTGCATCATCCGGCTGCGCGATGGCGCGACCTGGCGGGAAGCGGATGCGCAGGTCAACCGCACCTGGTCAAGCCGCGTCGGGCGCTACGAATTAGCCGACAACCCCGGCGCAAAAGTGAGCTACCACGCGGTGCCGCTCCAGAAAGCCGAGGCCGCTTCGCTGCGCCCGCAGGTGTTGGCACTGATGGTGGCCGCCGGTTTCATCCTCGTGATCGCCTGCGCCAACCTGGCGGGGCTGACGCTCGTGCGTATGATGCGCCGCACGCCGGAAGTCGCCACGCGGCTGGCGCTCGGCGCGTCGGGCTGGCAGATTCAGCGGCAGTTCTGGATCGAGAACCTGTTGCTGGCCCTTGTAGGTGGAGCGCTTAGCGTGGTCGTCGGTTTTCTGGCTCTGCGTGAACTCTTCCTGCTACTACCCGAACACTTCCTCCCTGTTGCGAGCGTGCCGCTCGACAGCCGCGTAATGATCTTCACGCTGGCCGTATCCGTTCTGACCAGCGTGCTCTTTGGCATGCTCCCCGCCTTAGCCACGCGGCGAGTGGATCTGCGGTCATCGATGGCGAACCGTACGGTAGCCGGGGTTGGCAGCCTGCGCCTGCGCCAAGCGCTCGTTGCCGGTGAAGTGGCCCTTACGGTTGTGCTGCTGGCCGGTACCGGCTTGCTCATCCGCACCCTGATCCATTTGGAGACGTTGCCACCACGATGCAATCCCCACGGCGTGATGGTTGCGAAAGCCTCGCTCGACGATGTTCGATACCACGACCCCGCAACATTTCGAAAGCTGTTGGACGAGAGCACGGCCGGCATGCGGCAGATTCCAGGAGTCGAGAATGCTGCCGTCGGATTGAATCTCCCCTACGAGTTCACCGGAAACGACTGGGTCACTCTCAGCGATGGCAAAGAGGCTGGCCACCAGGGTGGGGCAGATTGGGTCTACGTTACCCCGGGATATTTCGAGACGTTGCAGATGCCATTGCTTGCCGGTCGCGTCTTTACTGATGCGGACGGCCCCAATGCGCAGAAGGTAGCTGTGGTGAACCAGGCTTTCGCGCGAAAGTTCTATGGCGGAACGAATCCCGTAGGGCGATACATCGACAAAGACACGCTGATTGTGGGCGAAGTAGCCGACGTCCCTCTTTCCTCAGGTTTGGATCCCGTTGCGCCGCTCCAGACCGAGGAGACGATGTACATTCCCGCCGCACAAGTAGACGGCCCGCTTCTCGCCCTGCTACATGTTTGGCTTCAGCCAAACTGGATGGTCCGCACGACAGGTGCTGTGGCGGGACTGACGGGCGAGATGCAGCGCGCGCTCGAAAAGGCTGATCCAAATTTGCCCGCTTCCGGCTTCTACACCATGGGGGACCTGTTGGCCCGGACGCTGACGACCGAGCGAATGGAAGTAGCGCTGCTGGGCGCCATGGCGGCCCTCGCTCTACTGCTAAGCGCGGTGGGCATCTTTGCGCTGGTGGCCAATATGGTGGCAGAGAGGACTCGGGAAATCGGTATCCGCATGGCTCTGGGTTCGAGCGTCGGTCGGGTCATGGTGCAGATCGGGCGCTCCGGGGTTGCCGCTTCCCTGCTGGGATTGGTTCTGGGGCTGTTTTTTTCCGCGGGAGCGCTGCGGGTCATGCGCAGCGTGATTTATGGCGTAGGCGTTTACGATATAACGACCAGCCTGTTTGTGGTGTTGACCCTTTTTGTTATCACGCTTCTCGCAACCCTGCTGCCGACCTTAAGAATTGCCAGGATCGACCCGGCCAGGACGCTGCGCGAGGAATAGAAGGCCCACCGCGCGCCGTCAGGGATGGCTCGCTCTCGGGCGTGAGGGATCAAATTCTCCGAAGTTTCGCTGTTCCTTCTTAGCCTATCGTCTCAAGCCTGTTATCAACCACCCTTCCATCCAGCAACGGGCAGGCCGATCTTACCTAGCGTCCTTGAGTCGCATGGCATGGGGCTACCTGGGGCCTTACCATCCCGGGGAAAAAATGGAGATCCCATGAAATCCGGAGAGGGCTGCCTGCGTAGCATATATGGGAGGCCCATATATGGGGATGAAAATGGAGGAGGCCTGGAAAAAAGGGAGCGCAGAGCTCCTGATTTTGTCCCTGTTGGAGAGCCAGCCTCGGCATGGGTACGAAATCGGCAAGCTCATCGACGTGCGCTCGGGAGGCACGCTCCATTTTCATGTGGCCTCGCTCTACCCGCTGCTGTACCGGCTGGAAAAGCGAGGTTGGATCCAAGGGCGGTGGGTCGAGAAAGCGAATCAAAGACGACGGAGGTATTACCGGCTGACGGCGGAAGGACAGCGTGTCCTCGGGCTGCAACGCAGGAAGTGGCAAGAGTTTGCCGGTGCCGTGGGCCGAATCGCGGGAGTGCAACATGCCTGAATGGATGCGTGAAATCAGGAAACATCTGGCAGGACTGAATCTCGGGCCGGAACGGGAAGCGGAAATCATCGAGGAGCTTTCCGATCATCTTCAACAAAGGTACGACGAGCTCGCTCGGCAGGGAGCGGGGCAAAAAGAGGTCTTGCGAGAAGTGCTCGGGGAAATCGACTGGGGAGATTTCGTCCCGGAACTCGAGGCCTCTGAGAGGACCCCGGAGCGCGGTTCCGTCGTCGAGGGGGCGACTCCGGGCGGACACCTGTTTTCGGATTTTGCGAAAGACCTGCACTTTGCCCTACGCATGCTGCGCAAAAGCCCTGGCTTCAGTGCCGTTGCGGTGCTAACGCTGGCTCTCGGCATCGGGGCGAACACCGCGGTCTTTACGGTGGTGGACTCGCTGATCCTGAACCCCCTTCCCGTTGAGAAAATCTCTACGCTTGCGGCGGTCAACACGACGCAAGTCAACAAGACGGCCCAGTCAGGCGACTTGCAGGCCATTTCTTACTTGAATCTCAAAGAGATCCGGGAGCGGACGCGCGCGTTCCGGAGCCTTGCCGGGCATTCCTATCCCCTGGCGGTCACCATGACCGACAAGGGCGAGCCGCACCGGATTTTCGCGGAAATCGTGACCGCGAATTACTTCGATACCCTTGGCATTCATCCGTTCCTGGGACGGTTCTTTCTTCCCGGCGAGGATCGCTCGCCAGGCGCTGCTCCCGTGGTCGTGCTCGGCTATACGGCGTGGCAAAACCGCTTCGCTGGAGTTTCCGATATTCTCGGGCAAAGGATCATGCTCGACGAAACGCCGTTCACGATTATTGGTGTCGGGCCCAAAGGTTTCAAGGGCGTTTACGCCGTTTTTGGACCTGATCTTTGGATTCCATCCATGATGGCCGAGCAAGTCTTGCCGGCTGAGCAGCGAAGTGCCCTGAATGATCGCGGACTCCCTCTGTTTACTGGAATCGGCCGACTTCAGCCAGGAGTTACCCGTGCGCAGGCGCAAGCGGAGATGAGCATTGTGGGGGCGGCCCTAGGCAAGGAGGATCCCGGCGCGAATGAGGGGAAGATCCTTACGGTGACGCCTTTGCTTGAGGCCGCCTATGGGCCGGAGCGGCAGCCGGTGGTGTTTGGGGGAATTTTGCTGATGGCGATTGTGGGATTGGTGCTGCTCATCGCTTGTTCCAACGTGGCCAATCTTCTTCTTGCCCGCTCGAGCGTTCGCCGGCGGGAGATTGCGGTCCGCATCTCGCTTGGTGCCGGGCGCATGCGATTGATCCGCCAGTTGCTGACCGAGAGCGTTCTGCTCGGCCTCTTTGGCGGCATCCTCGGCTTCTTATTCGGCTATGGAGGATGCCGCATTCTGGAATCGTTGCGCCCCGCGGAATATGCCGAGAACCTGGCGGATCTAAGACTCAACGTGAGTGTGTTCGTTTTTGCATTTGCTGTGGCCATACTGACCGGGCTCGTCTTCGGCATTGTGCCCGCACTGCGAACTTCGCGGGTTTCAGTCTCGGAAGTATTGAAGGAGGAAACGCGCACCGCTGGACGGAGCCGCGGTCGGGTCGGCCTGGCAAACGTGCTGCTGGCCGGGCAGGTGGCGGTTTCCCTTGTTTTGCTGGTGGTCGCCGGCCTCTTCCTGCGAAGCATCGAGCGAGAGTATGTCATCGATCCCGGCTTCCAAACGGAGCATTTGGCGCTGTTCATGCTCTATCCCGGGCAAGCCGGGTACGATCGCGTGCGTACGGAGCAGTTTTACAAACAGGTGCTTGACCGCATTGGCAGGGTTCCCGGCATCTGGTCGGTTTCCTGGGCGTCGAACCTGCCGCTGTGGGGACGCAAAGAGACGGGCATCGTGATCGAAGGGCAAGAGGCGCGCAAGAAATCCGAAGCCGTCTCGGCCGTCGTAAACACGGTGGACCTCAACTATTTTTCCACGATGGGCATCCCGCTTCTGGAAGGCCGGGACTTTACGCAAAACGATCGCGACGTTTCGACGCCCGTGACCATCATCAACGAGACCATGGCCGCCAAGTATTGGCCAAATCAAAACGCACTCGGTAAACGCTTCCAATTACCTCAAGGCAAGGGGTTCCTCGAGATTGTCGGCGTCGTAAAAACCACGAACTATCAGACGCTCGGGGAGCCGCCGCAGGCGTGCGTTTACATCCCGCTGCGGCAGCATTACACAGACAGCATGATTCTTTATGCCAGAACTGAACGCAGTCCATCGACGGTTCTGGCGGCCGTTGCGGCAGAGATTCACAGCCTCGACCCCGCGCTGGCGGTGGAAGACATTCGCACGGGGACCAAGGTGATTGATCAGGCGCTTTGGTGGTCGAAGATTGGCGTGGGCCTGCTCGGTGTTTTCGGACTGCTGGCGCTGGGCCTCGCTTCGGTGGGGCTATACGGAATTATGGCGTATTCCGTCAATCAGCGGCGGCGCGAAATCGGAGTGCGTATGGCGCTAGGCGCGGGCCAGGGAAGCGTGTCGCTCCTGGTACTACGTCAAGGTATGACGGTTGTGGCTAGCGGCGTGGGCGTGGGCATGGCGCTGTCGCTCCTGCTGGGACGCGTGCTGTCGCGCTTCCTCTACGGCGTAAGCGGGAGCGATCCGATCAGTCTGGGAGGCGCATCGTTCGCGCTGCTCGCGGTTGCTTTTGTTGCGTGCTACCTGCCGGCGCGGAGCGCGAGTCGAGTCGATCCACTCCTAGCTTTGCGAGAAGCGTGAGGCGCGGCTTTCCTTAAACAGCCTCGGGTTCCTAGCCAATCGGTAAAAGAGTCATGGTTCGTCGTCAGTTCGGAGAACTTACAGGCGCGGATGGGGAGCTGAGGCGCTTGGCGGTGTCGCGCACCTTGCGAACGTCGGCGCTTGCGGCGGACGACGGAACGAGCTTCAGGTAGGCGTCAAGGTCCTGAACCTGGGACTGATAATCCTTTCTTTTCGCGTGAACGTCTGCGAGCACGAGATAGACGTTGGGGTAAGGGGGCTTTCGAAGGAGAGCTTCCCGAAGACTCTTTTCTGCCTCATCGAGGCGGTTCTGGTCGAGCAACGCAATCCCCAGAAAAAGATGTCCTTCCGGGGAGTCTGGGTCGCTATCGAGTCCGCGGCGAATCAAGCGCTCGGCCTCCTCCGGTTTCCGCCGGTCGCAGAGGATCAGGCCGTAGGCAAACTGCGCGTGGGCATAATGGCCGCCACTCAGATCGATAGCCTTTTGGAAGGCTTCGATGGCCTTGTCCTCATGTTGCAAACGCAACTCGACGAGGCCGATGTGGTAAATCGCTTCATAATAGCCGGGATAGACTGCCGCGGCCTTGGTGAAGTGCTCGAGGCTCGCGGCAAAATCTTTTTTGGCCAGACGTTCGAGGCCGCGGTTGTATTCGTTCTGGGCCTTTGACGGAATCTTCAGCTCTCGAACCGAGACGATATAAGGATTCGCGCCACTTCCGGGGGGCATGGACGAGCTGAGGTAAAGAGTGACTTCCGCGGGAAAGAAATTGACCTCCGCGATGGTGCTGGCAAACCCATGGCCCTGCTCCGATGAGCTGACCTCGTAGGTTCCCTGCGGAATCTGATTAATTTCGAAATGGCCGCCAAAATCGGTTAACACCGTTCGAATCGTGCCTGACGAGAGCGAACGGATGTTCACGGCGACTTGAGGGGCCGCTTCCGCGCTCCGGTTTAGATATACGGTTCCCACAATGGCTCCGGTGTGGCTTGCGAAGGATGGCGTGAGGGGATCACCGAAAAAGGAGCCTTGCGCGCGAGCGGAAGAAGTTTCAGCGAGCAACGCGACCGTCAAAAAAGAAAACAAAAGGAAGAACGAACCAATACGAATTTTCAACTTCCGGAGTTGCGAAATCATTTTTCAGACACCTCGACGTTGTGAGCTCATCCAGAAAGCTCTTTTTTGACCGGTGCTGAAAAACGCGACGCTAGGGTGCGGCGAAACTCCCCGAGTCTCCTGGGGATTCGCTCGGCAACGCAAGAAGGCAACCGGGCCGGCGAACCCCGCGGCTCACCCGTTTGGGGCGTACCATCCGCAAAGCTTGGAGAACGTAACCCCCAAGCAATGGTTCTTCAGCATCCTGCCGGGGACCGGGCGACTGGGAGGGAGTAAATCGCAGAAGCGCTTACCACTCGACAGCCAGTAGCAAGCCTGCCGAAGTAGTGGAATTACCTGCGCCGCCGTGGCACCGTTTCTCCCGGGCTGCCAGCCGTCGCGTGCGCGGACTGTCGTTTAGAGGGGCAAGCAGTGTGCCAAAGAGCGAGCAAATTGCTTAGCGATTTTAAGTAGCTGCCAGTGAATTGGATGCAAGAGTTGAACCACAGATGTTCGTCTTCTCGCGCCGAGCGGCGATCGGAGACGGAATGTAAAATTGACTGGTGGAACGCCGATTTGCTTCGGCGAAATTATCATCGACGGGCAAATCCTCGATGAGTTCATTGAGGATTTACCTGCCTGGAAAATCCAGAGAATCCTCGGAGAGTCCGCGAAGTCGGCTGGCGCAATCCGTTTGGTAGCGGTCTTTCGCGAAGACCGAAATGGGCGCGGGCAATTCGCAGGGAACTCCTGGCTCCGGCCCGGGTCCATTACGGGCAAAGCCCAATGAGTTCCAAACTTTAGCTCATTCGTATCGCTTGCTTACGGACAAAATTTAGAAACGTGTGTTGGCGACGTCGGTCTAGAGCTGGTTTCCCTGGTTGTCGCGTCTGTGGTCGGGTGGTGAGCTTGCAGCCTAAGTGGTTCCGGGGCGCACCTCGGCCAACCTAGCTCGGTTCGGCCCAGCTCAATAATGACGGTAAACGATTAACAGACAAGGCTTTGCCTTTTCCTCGAAAAGCGCTCTCAAGGCCTTAGATCCGCCTTAACTCACTTTTGGCCGATTCCCGCGTCAGAGTAGAGCAGTGGAGCGTGGGGGAGTCTCGGGGTGAGTGAATCTTTGTATCTAGATTTTCCCGTTGACTTATTACCGCTTTCTTGCAACCTACGTTGCGGCAATATCCTGGGAAGCCCGCTACGCCCGACGAGGCTTTCCTGTCTCCGAGGAGGGCCCTCGGCTGGCTTCAAAAACACCCGGGAAGTTGCGATCGGAAGCATGTGAGGAGGGGAAAATGAGGAAGCGGAGACCATGGGTGTTCGTTCTCGGGATTCTCATGTTGCTGTCAGGTTCGACATTCGGGCAAGTTGCCACCACGGGAAAAATCGCGGGGATGGTAACGGATTCCTCCGGAGCCGCCGTGCCGAATGCCACGGTGACGGTCAAAAGCACCTCGCTGATGGCGGAACGCACGACAGGCACGGGGGCGGACGGCGCGTATCTGTTTGACCTGTTGCCGCTTGGGACCTATGAGGTCACCGTCGCCGCCAAGGGGTTCAAGGGCTTCAGCGAAACCGGCATTGTGCTCACCGCCGGCTTCACGGCCACGGTCAACGCGAAGCTCCAGGTTGGAGAAGTAACCCAGGTTGTCCGCGTCGAGGGCGTAAACGTCGTCGACCTGCAGGGCGTGCAAACCTCAACGACGTTTGACCAGACCTTGTTGCAGGACATTCCGAGCGGGCGCGACCCGTGGTCCACGGTCGCGCAAATGCCCGGGGTAACATCGAGCACCTTCGATGTAGCCGGCAACAACAGCTACCAGCAGTCCGCGATGCAGATCCATGGAAGCACCCAGGCAGAACAGGTTTACAGCTTCAACGGCCTCGATTTGAACTGGCCGGGGGCGAGCGGCGGCTACACTCAGTTTTATACCAATCACGACTCGTTCGATGAGTTTCAGGTTGTCTCCGACAACGCCCCTGCTTCCGTGCCCATCGGCGGCATTTACATGAATATGGTGACGAAGTCGGGGTCGAATCAACTGCATGGTCAGGCGGCGCTTTATTATTTGACCGCCGCCACGCAAGCCGGAGTAAAGCAGCCGCTGTTCCAGGGATCGCCCGTGTCAACGGGCTCGCCATTCAACATGACCCGAGATACTTCGGCGAGCCTGGGTGGACCCATCATGAGGGACAGATGGTGGCTGTTTGGCTCTTACCGCCGGTACGACCTGAACCAGCGGATACTGGCCGTAACCAACCAGGCGGGCGTTCCCGTCGTGGACATCAACCATCAAACCAACACGGACTTGCGCAGCGATTGGCAGATTAATCCGAAGAACAAGTTCAGTTTCATTTGGCTTTACAACGAGCAGAACCGCTTTTTCCGGCGCGACACTTCCTATCAATTCGTCACGCAGGACGCCAGTTGGCTCCAGATTGAGCCGGCTTACATTCTCCAGGGGCTTTGGACCAGTCAAATCACCAATAACTTCTTGCTGGATTTTCGCATCGGTTGGAACAAAATTGTCTTCCCGCTGAGTTACCAGCACGGCTCTACCGGGCTTAATTTGCAAGACATCGGAACCTCGACCGAATCGGGCGCCGCCCCTTATGAATTTATAAACCCGGCGTGGGTGCTCAAATGGTCCGCAAGCGGTTCTTGGTACAAAGCCAATTGGGCTGGCGCGCACAATTTCCAATTTGGGTTTGAATGGGGCGACAGCTACAACTCTTACATCTATAAGGTGAATCAAGGTATCAACACTATCTTCAGTAGTCCGAAGGTCTCCTTCACCGCACCCTTCCAAGTCGTGGCTTACAACACCCCGACGACTCAGAAAAACTATTTTCGCGATACCAGCTTCTACCTGCAGGACACTTGGAACCTCAAGCGACGGCTCACGTTGAATTTGGGGGTGCGCTACGACCGTTTCACTACCTATTACCCGGCGCAAAAGACCGATCCCAACCTGACCTTCCCGCAACTCTTCCAGGTTACGAGCTTCCCGGCGTCAGGAAACCTGGTGGCTTGGAACACCGTCTCGCCACGCATCGGAGTTGCATTCGATCCCACCGGCAAGGGAGACTCGGTGCTGCGTTTTGCTTACGGCATCTATTACATCATGCAAGGAACTGGCCTGGCGGAGACCGCCAATCCCGTCGGACTGGTTACCCTATCTTTTCCGTGGAATGACTCGAACCACGATAACATCCCGCAACAAAGCGAATGGCTGCCCTCCGGGGCGACGCCTGTAGGCTCGTCCGGCGCCGCGCAAATCAACCGCAACATGAGCCGCCCCTATTCGGAAGAAGCCAGTGCCGGGTACGAAAAGCAGCTGTGGCGCGACCTTCGCGTCGGAGCCACCTATTACTACCGAACGAAAAAGAACCTGTTTGGAATTGAGAACGCTGCGGTTCAGAAGTCGGACTACGTTCCCATCACCTCGCTCAACGGCAGCCCGATCATGAATCCGATCACAAACCAGCCGATGACTCTCTATAGTTTTCAACCCGCCGATACAACAAAATACGGAAGGTTTAATCTCGTGGTCTCCAACTTTCCGCAGCTGGATGACAACTCCTACCACGCCGTAGAATTCACCGCGGTTAAGCGTCTGTCTCATAAGTGGCAAATCCTGGGTGGGTTCACCATTCAACGTCAGAAAGGCGTTTTCGGACGCGGTTTCTCGGATCAAGCTACCAGCGACAATTTCAACGATCCCAACAATGACATCAACCGAACAAACAACTACCTGAATCTCGACTCCACCTATGTCTTCAAGGTGGACAGCACTTACGAGCTACCCTGGAAATTCGCTACCAGCGTCAACTTTCAGCACTATACCGGTTTCCCCCTCCAGCCAACGGAGACTTTTTCCGTGCCAGACGGTCAAGGCGTCCCGATCGGTGAGACCGTCATTCTTCAACCAGCAGGGATCCTGCGCTTGCCCAGCGTGAACCAATTGAACCTGCGATTCTCCCGTGAGTTTGTCTTCCAGGACCGCTGGCGCCTTATGCCCGTCGTCGATTTCTTCAATTTGACAAACTCTCAAACCACCATCGCGCAGGTGACTCAGTACACACCTCCCTCCGGAGGATCCTATTTGAAGCCGGCACTGGCCATCAATCCCTTCGTAACGCGGTTTGGACTGCGCTTTACGTTTTAGCGCGATCTGGCTGCGGCAGGATTGTTATCCGAAATTTTTTAATCGGCGGGCGGGCGACGTGCTCCGCCCGCCCGTCGATTCCTTTCACTGGCAGCCTGTCCGCATTTCACATAAACTCCGCTTCGCCGGGACTCCGGAACCAAGAGGAGGCGCGATGTGCAGAGGGAAGCACGTACTCGGGGCATGTGTGGCCCTCGCGGCGCTGGCGGGCGCGAGCGATTTCGAGGCACAGGGCGAGAGCCGCAAGCCTGCACTCACGATTGAGCAGCTGATCGAAATCAAGCATCCGTCGGACCCGCTATGGTCACCGGACAACAAGCATGTGGCGTTTGTCTGGGACCGCGCGGACATAAAGAATCTGTATGTGGCGAGCGCCGATGGCAGCGGTGCGCCGGTTGCTCTCACATCGTTTCCCGAAGGCGGAGTCGCCGATGCGTTCTGGAGCGCAGACGGCGAAAGCCTTTATTTCGTGCACGAAGGAGACTTGTGGAAGGTTCCCTCGGCAGGCGGGCAAGCCAAACCAGCGTGGAGCAAGCCGGATCAAGGCAGTGGATTCGTGCCTTCCCCTGACGGCAAGCGCGTGGCGTTCGTACGCGGCAACCGCGCAGAAGGCCAAAACGCGCGGCACGGGAGCGATCTGATCGTGCGCTGGCTTTCTGATGGAGCAGAGTCCACCGTCACTCACGATGATGTGGGCATTCGCGGCATCGTGTGGTCGCCGGATGGAAACTCCGTTGCTTATACGGCCGGGTCGAAGATCGTTCATCACGATGAATCTCCGGCGTACTCCGGCGCGAAAATCATTTATCGCGTCTCGGAGTACGTGCCCGGGCAAATGTACGCGCTGAAGCTCGACGGAGGAAAACCCGTGCCGATCCATACGCCCGGCGAATATGGAGGATTGGCCTGGATAGACGCGAAGAGCCTGGTTTTCGATGGAGAATCGAAGGACTTCAAGAAATATTTCATTTACGTTGCCGATGCCGCGACCGGTTCGGTCAAAACCGTTCATGAAGTCGACGAAGAGAAATTCTGGAGTATTCCCGATTGGGGTGAGGCGGGAGCGCAGCCCTGGCCGTCACCGAACGGCAAGTGGATCGCGTTCCTCAGCGATCAGGACGGCTGGGATCATCTGTATGTAATCCCATCAACTGGCGGCAACGCGTCGCAGATCACCAGGGGCAAGTTTGAGGCCTGGCGCCCGGCCTGGTCGCACGACAGCACGCGCATCGCGTTCGACGCGAACACGGAAGATCACCCTGGGGACCGCCGGATTGGCATCGCCACGATCGGCGACGACCCCGCGCAGGCAAAGATTGCGTACCTCCAAGAGGCGGCCGGAACGAACATCGAACCGCACTGGTCGGATGGCGACGCAAGGCTGGTCTATCAGCATACCGATACGCACAACAGCGCGGATCTCTACACCGTTGCGGCGCGCGAAGGCGCCGAGCCGGTCCGCCTGACCGATTCCATGCCCGCGGACATCGACCGCACGCGGTTTGTCGAGCCTCAGTTCGTGCATTATCCGGGGCCGGATGGACAGCAGGTGCCGGCCTGGCTTTTTGTGCCCAAGAAGCTCGACCGCAGCAAGAAGCATCCCGCGATTTTGTGGATTCACGGCGACGGCGTGAACCAGAATTACGACGGCTGGCACGTGCAGCGAAACTATGCCGTGTACTACAGCATTCATCAGTATTTTCTCGAGAAAGGGTACGTGGTCCTGGCACCGGATTATCGCGGGAGCATCGGTTACGGCCGGGATTGGCGCACCGGCGTGTACATGGACGTGGGCGGGAAAGACGCGAAAGACGCCTGGATGGGTGGGAATTATTTGAAGAGCCTGCCGTACGTGGACGCGAACCGCATTGGCGTGTGGGGCTTGAGCTACGGCGGATTTTTCACGCTTATCGCCATGACCGACCAGCCGACACTGTTCCGGGCCGGCGTGGACGTTGCGGGAGTCGTGGATTACGTGATGTATTATTCCGACCCCTACCACGGTGATTGGACGGCAAGCCGCATCGGAACTCCGGAAGAGCATCCGGATGTCTATGCCAAGGCTTCGCCGATCTCGCACATCGACAGGCTGGAGCGTCCGTTGCTGGTATTACACGGCACGGCGGACGTCAACGTGCCGTTCCTCGAGTCGGTATGGCTCATCGACGAGGCCCTGAAGAAGCGCAAGGGCGACCTGGTTTCGTTTATGATGTACCCGGGCGAATTTCATTATTTCAGCCGCGAGCACGTGCTCGGCGATGCGTGGCATCGCGTGGAGGAATTTTTTGACACTTTCTTGCGGGCGCCCGCCACAACTCTCCCCGCTAGGAAAGCACACTAAAGAGAACGAGCGTTACCGCGATTGCAATGCGAGGTGTGCTTCCCTTACGACTGAATCATGGGGGGAAGCGACAAGATCAGTAAAAGGATCACGATAACCGATACCAGAAATTTCATCGAGGACACCCTCCCTGCCGTCCGCATTTCCTGAAGCGACGAAGCCCAGGCACGCTCGACCGGCTTCCTTTAAGGATGCCGGCAGTCTATGCCCAAGACGCGAAGCAAGAAACTGGACCGAAGACGCGAAACCGGGCAGCTGACCCCTAGTATAGGAGTGCTGTCCGGAAGGGTAGGAAGCGTACGTTGAATGTGCCAGAGCCCAGGTGGCTCCCCGGAAGAAGAGGCTTCCGTGCCAACCAAGTTCAAAATTCCGGAGGCGGTCATGTCCACTCACCACCATGCATCTTGCCGCGAGCTTCAGCGGATCAGAAATCTGAACGAATATCTCGTGTCAGTTCAGGCGACGTAGCCAGAGGAGCTTTCGAGCAGAGCCGGGGGACTTGGAAGCGCGCCCCACGGCCAGCTCACTCCTGTTCGTTCGCACTCGTTCCTATCCAGCGGAGTCAGGCTTGGTGTGTCGCTGTGTGAACCGGCGCGGGGAACTCGTGCTCCCAGCGAGCGATGACCACGCATGCAAGGCAGTTGCCAAGGACGTTGACGGCCGTGCGGCCCATGTCCATGAGTTGATCAATCCCGAAGAGAAGAAAAAGCGGCTCCGTCGGCAGATGAAAGGAAGCGGCCGCCGCCAGGACGATCACCAGCGATGCGCGGGCCACCCCAGCCGTGCCTTTGCTGCTAACGAGAAGAGTAAGCAGCATGACCGCTTGCTGGCCGATCGAGAGATGAAGGTCCGCAGCCTGGGCAATGAACAGTAAAGCGAGCGATTGGTAGAGGCTGGAGCCATCGAGATTGAAGCTATAGCCGGTGGGAAGGACGAAAGCGACCGTTTCACGTGGAACACCAAAAGACTCCATCTTCTCCATGGCGCGAGGGAGAGCGGCTTCGGAACTGGCGGTTGCAAACGCGATGGTCACCGGTTCGGTGGCGGCTCGAAGAAACTCCTTCACGGGAACTTGCGAGAGCAGCGCAATGGGAAACAAAACGCAGACGATAAAAAATACGAGTGCGAGGTACATGGTCGCGAGCAGCTTTAGGAGCGGCAAGAGGACACCCAGGCCGAGGTGGCCGACGGTATAGGCGACGGCCCCAAAGACGCCGACCGGCGCGGCGTACATGACAAGGTTGGTGAACTTGAACATGGTTTCCGAGAGGCTTCCGGCGAACGACAGCATGGGACGCCGTTTTGCTTCGGGAACCAGGATGAGCGCCATGGCAAAGAGGATGCTGAAGACGACAACCTGCAGCACCTGGCCCTCGGCGACGGATTTGGCGATGTTTTCGGGAAAGATGTCGGTGATGAGTTGTGCCGCGGTGTGTGGAGCGGCGCTGAGCGGTTCGGCGGCAGCCGACGGCGGAAGACGCACGCCTTCACCCGCGCGGCTGAGACTTATGGCCGCCCAACCGATGACGAGCGCAATCGTGGAAACAATTTCAAAGTAAACAAGCGATTTGACACCGAGGCGGCCGACTTTCTTCAGGTCGGCGTGGCCCGCGATGCCTACGACCAAGGTGCCGAACAGCAGCGGTGCGATGATGACCTTGATGAGGCGCAGAAAAATCGCGCCAAGGAATTGTAATTTTGCAGCCGTGGCAGCCGCATCGTGGCCGAATTCCGCGCCGGCGAGCAAACCGATCAGGATCCACGCGGTCAGCGAGCGCCGATAGGTTGCATAAGCCGCAATGAGAACCACTGCGAGCCAGCGCAGCGCCATGGCGGCAAGCGCGGGAATCAGCGCGACGAGCGTGCCGGCAAAGAGCGAAGCAAGGATGGCCACCGTTGCCGAAACGATGGCTGCCAGAAGGAGTTTGTTTTTCATGGGAAGGGCGTCAGCGGATTCATGCGAGGCGAAACTTAGACGGGTTGCGCCGAACTGTCAACGCGTTTCTATTCGGAGGCGCCGAGCGGCAGGAAGTATTGCGTACCTTTGACCGGATCCTGGAGCCGCCTGAGAAGCTGCTGCAAGTCGTCGCTGCGCTCGACGAAATCGATCTCCGAGGTGTTGATTACCAGGAGGTCCGAGGCGGAGTAGCGGAAAAAGAAATGCTCGTAGGCGCGCGTGACCTCCTCGATGTATTCGAGTGAGATTTGCGACTCTTCGCGCGAAGCCTTTTTTGCGATGCGGGCGCGCAAGACTTCCGGCTTGGCTTGCAGGTAAATGACCAGGTCGGGAGCAGGGAGATCGGCGGAAAGGAGCTCGTAGTAGCGCTCGTAGAGCTTGAGTTCCTGATCGTCGAGATTGAGATTGGCGAAAATGCGGTCTTTTTCGAGGAGAAAGTCGGAGAGGATGAGGCCGAGGGCTTCGACGGCCAGGCCTTCGCGAAGATGCTTTTGCCGCTCGATGAGGAAATACATCTGGGCACGGAATGCGGCTCCTGGTTTGGCTTTGTAGAAGTCGGCGAGAAACGGATTGTCCTCGCAATCGTAAATGCGGCGCGCGTGCAGCCGTTCGGCGAGGATGCGGGCGAGGGTGGTCTTGCCGACACGCAGGGGACCTTCGATAGCGATGAAGCGCGGAGGCTGAGGACTGCGCTGCGGAACGAGCGCGCGCTTGGCAGCCAAGGAGTCGTTGCCTGACATCGTTGGGCATGGCTCCGACGCGGCCGGAGCCAGCGCCGCGAATTATAGCAGAGTTGCGCTGTGGGCGAACTCGCAGCGCTCGGAGCTCGTGTTGCCTGTTAGTTTTGATAGTTTCGACATCCTCGTGCCTAGCGCAGCATGTGGCCGTTGCCGACTGGGGAGGCGAAGCCCGTTTCGCGGGCTCACGCGACCCTGCGTGGCAGACGCGGCCGAGACGGCCGTATCAAAAAGAGAAAATCTTTTCTCAAAAACGGTCTAGTACTCGCGTTACACCGGCGTTAAACGGAGGTCCCGAGGCGCCGGACTAGCGAAAATGGGGCCAAAGGACCGCTATTTGATGCGCTTTGGGCCGATACCGAGGGCTCACTGCGAGTGGGGCTGGACTTGCAAGTCCACTGGCCGACTGAGGTGGTGAATGGTCCTTGCAGCCATCCTATGGGTTTGCGCCCTTCCGCAGACCGACGACTTAGGGAAGTTTTCCGCAGCCTTGAAAGCGAATGGCGAGCGGCAAACCCTTTCTGTCACGCCTTTCGACAGCACCTCAAGAGATTCGATCGTTCGAGCAGCATCGCCTTCCGCGCCGGAGCTGAAGGTAAAGGCCGAGGCTGAACCGGCGGCGCTCGGCTTGTCGGCGGAACCCGTTCAGCCCGTCCGAGCAACGGCAGGACGGCCTGACGAAAGCCCGAGGCAGCGGAAGACGTGGTACGGACTGATGGCCGCAGCGCACGCGGCAGCCGGATTTGACGCCTGGACCACACGCCGCGCCATTTCGAGCGGATACGGCCGGGAAGCGAATCCATTTCTCAAACCGTTCGCCAGTTCCAATGCGATTTATGCCGCCATCCAGGTGAGCCCGTCGTTCATGGATTTCTTGGGCAAGCGAATGATGGTCAGCCAGAACCCCTGGATCCGGAGGTTCTGGTGGCTTCCGCAAACGGCGGGAGCAAGCGTGTCTTTGCTGGCGGGCAGGCACAACCTGGGCGTTGTGCCCTAGAAGAATTGGAGGCTGACACCCTAAAGAGTTCCCTCGAAGGCCCAAAGATCCCTCAACCCCCAACGAAAGGCGTCCCGGCGCACCCTCCCGCCGGGACGCTTTGTTTTTTGGCGAGGCGGAGGGACTTGGGCCGTCGCCGCTCATGCATTTTCTAGATGCGGTTGCGCGAAGTGGCGAACCGTTACCCCCAACACCAAGCTGCTCGCCACGGCGGGTTGCGCTTCTTGACCCGCGGCTTCGAAGCGCGGTGCAAAGGGCGAAATCTCTTCGAGTCCACGGCGGGAGTGCGTGGCCCCGTTGGGAAGTAAACAAAGGGAGAGCTTTTACGCTCTCCCCTCGATGTTTTCTTTGCCCATGTGAAGGCTAGAAATTAATGCGCAAGCCGAGTTGAATCCAGCGGCTGCTGGAGGTTCGGTTGGCCGGAATAAGGGTCGACGAAACCACTCCGAACGTCGGAAGGGTGGTCAAGTCAAGGTTTGGATTCAGGAAAATCGGGTGGTTGAAGGCATTGAATAAATCGGCCGAGATTTCGAAGCCGTACTTCTCATGGAATTTCGTCTCTTTTCCGATCCGCATGTCGAAGCTTCGTATGCCAAAGCCCCGGAGTGGCCGGCCCCTGCCCGTTCTACCGTCGGAAGCCAGGAGGATAGGACGAAAGTCCTTTAGAGCAGCCGCCGGATTCGCGAAGTAGTTGATACCCGTGCCCGTATCGCCGGGGCTGCAATTCGGTCCGTCACCAGTCGAACCAACACCGCTGGAGCTACAGACACCCTCGTGAACGCCTCCGCCGAGGGAGTTCGGATTCACCGTTGGGATGGCTCCCTGGGGTACGCCGAAGATGATTCCGCCACCCAAAGAACTCCCCGATAGGCCTTGCACGACGGTGAGCGGTTGACCGCTGGCAACACGAACCACGCCCGCCGTGTACCAGCCGCCGATGACCTTGTTGAACCACTCATGGGAGGAACTCCCCAAAAGGTGCCCATGCCCGAAGGGCAGGTCGTAATTGTAAGTCCCGTTAAAGATATGGGGACGGTCAAAGAACGACGGGCCGTACTCATAAGTTGGGTTAAAGCTCGACGCATAGTAGCTTGCCGAGTTTTGTACCGTTCCAATCTGGTCCAAGGATTTAGAATACGTATAGTTCAGGTCAAATTGCATGCCGTGCCAGCCACGATTGTGCAGCGCCACGAACCCGGCATTGTAGTTGGAATAGTCCCGGTGCGTGCGTACGAACATGTCGAGAATGTTTAAATTGTTGAAAGTCGGGAGGCCGGCTCCGAGGCCCCTTACTATGTCCATGATAAGGAAAAGGTCGGAGACATTGAAGCCCGTGAAGTCGCCCGTATCGCCTTGTGCCAAGCAACTCGTCGAGCTCGTGGCTGAAACCCCAAGTATGCCGTTGCAGGCGCCTAATGGTATGTATTTTTCGAAGAACGGTTGCGGGGTAATGGATTGGTTGTTGCGGACCTGCGCGCTGAGCGCATCGTAAGCTTGGGCGAAGGTCTGGCCGGAGGCTGGATCTTTGAACATGATCGGTGAGGAATTGAAGTTGACGTTGTTAAGAAGATCGCGAGCATAACGGCCAATGAAGCCAAACTCGAGCAACATATTGCCGCGCATCTCTGTTTGAACGGTGAAGTCCACCATGTGATTGCGGCCGACCTTAAAGTCCGGGTCAACGGCAAAGCTCAAAGTTTCAGCAAGGAAGCCTTGGGGAACCACGGGTATATTTTGCTTGCCGAGTGGGGCAGGTGTAGGGATTGTGCCGTCCTGCCCGACGCGGAAAATCGAACCGCCTGGAGTGTTGTTAACCCCACAACCGGTTCCCGGCGTACCACTGGCAGCGCATCCAGGTGCCCCAACACTTAGAGTCTGTGCGAACCCCACTCCAAGCATTGGAATAATCACACTTCCGACCGTATTGATCCGGTCGTAAGATATGCCATAGCCGCCGCGGATGACCGTCTTGCGGTCCCCGAACATATGTCCAAGGAAGCCACTCCCGTACGAAGGGTTCCAGGCGATTGAGAATCGTGGCGCAAAATCTCCATAATCCACATTAAAGACATTGCTGCGGCCAGAGGTTCGGATCGGCATGTAGCCGATGGTGGGATCGTAGAAATTCCCTGCGGCTGCCGCTGCTGCCTTAGCATCCAGGTAGTCCTTCGCGGTAAGAACCTTATTACCGTTACCGGCATCCACCATCAATGCCTGTTTCCCATCCCTCTCTTGTGGAGTGGTTTGCCACCCGTAGGAAAGTCCATACGTCATAGTGAAGGAAGGCGTCATGCGCCACGTGTCCTGCCAGAAGAAATCATAGGAGCGCAAGGTGGTACGAGCCACAAGCGTGCTACCAAAGGGCAAAGGGTTGAGCTTGCCATCGCTGGCCGTAAGGATGCCCACGTTATCAATCAATCCGAGCGATGCTGCATAGAGGCGGTCCCATCTTGAAACATCGGAGCTTTGTATGCAGTTGTTGGCAACAGCAGGAATTGCCGGATTACCTCCCGAGGCAGGCACCAAAGGTGCGCAACTGGCCAACCGGTTGCCAGTGGGAATCGTAAAGTTATGGTCCCCATCGAGGGCGGCAACGAGGGAGTTGACCGATCCAATGACTTTGTCGTCGCGATCGTGGATGGTGGGGAGCCAACGCATGTTGGTCCCGCCCACAATCGTGTGCTTGCCCTTGGTCCACGTCAGGAAGTCGCTGTACTGCTTGTTGCTGTCGTAGATGGCCTGGTGCCGCGCGCGCTGGGTATCCACATCCACAACGGTGTCCAAGAAGCCGCTGCCAGTGGCGAGCCCTGGAGCTAGTGCGATCCAGCCCGTCTGCGAGGCGCTAGAAGCTGTTCCCGGCAGCGCAAGTTGGGCTGCGGAAGTGCTGGGACGGTCCACGCTAAAATCCTGGCGACTTCGGACCCAACCGCCGCGGAAACTGTTCAGAAGGTTTGGCCGAAGTTGCCAATCGAGCCCGCTGATGATGGAATCGCCCCGGATTTGGGAGCCGCTTGGCGTACTCGGAGTGCGAAGGTCAATCTGAAAGCCATTTGGGTTCAAGCTGCGGGAATAGGAATAGCGGCCGAAGAAGTGAACCTTATCTGTAAAGTTGTGGTCCAGCTTGACCCCAACGCCGTCAGACTTAAGTTGGCCGGGGACTGTACCACGAAGCCCGAGGATATTCAGACCATCAGCACCGGGCACAGTATTGTCATTCCCTGTTGGCATGAGGTTCCAAAGCGCTTGCACGGTCGGGCTCATCCCAAGACCGCGTGGGTCGCATGCCTGATTCAGCGGTTGGCCCTGAGAGTCAGAACCGCAGTTTGCAGCACTGGCTAAGTTGTATTGCTGGACCGTTCCCCCTAGGCATTTGCCGGAGCTGTCGAACCCCTGAGAACAGTCCTTGAATTGTAGAATCCCCTGCTTCAGCGTAGGGCTGGGAACCAGGCGGGTAAAAGACAGCGCCTGGGGAAATCGCCGAACTTCGTAGTTTCCAAAGATGAAGGTCTTATCCTTGCGGATGGGTCCGCCGAAACTCAGGCCGACGCGGTTATCTTTCTGCTCAGGCTTCGGAGTGAAGGGTGTCTTGATATTGCCGGACGCATCTTTGACAGGTGTGTGGTTGAGGTCCCAAGTGTTGGCATTGAGGTTGTCGTTCTGATGGAACCAGTAGGCTGTGCCGTGATAATTATTCGTGCCGCTGTGGCTGATCAGGGTGATCTGGCCTCCGGCGGAGCGGCCGAAGGTAGCGTTCGCGTTGGTTACACCGACTCGGAACTCATCCACCGCATCGACCCCGACGGGAATGATCGGCTGTTCGTTCGCGCCGCCGGTGATAACGTTATCTGTGATGTCGATGCCATCCAGGGAAACGGTGTTCTGATCGCTGCGCGCGCCTGCGATGGTGCCGCCGCCATTCCCAAATCCGGTCGAATCATCATACGGAGTGGACCCGGGCTGGAGAGTAAGGAGCTCGGTCGCGTCGCGGTTAAGAGTCGGCAGCCGTGTTAGCATTTCGCCGCTCACGACACCGCCAACGACGGCATCGGCCTTTTGAAGTTCCGCCTCCGCTCCCGCGGAGACTTCGACAACATCGCTTGATGATCGAATCTCCATTTTGACGTCCACGGGATAGCTCTTGTTCACGTCGACAATCAAGTTGGCCACTACGAGAGTGGCAAAACCAGCTTTCGTGATCGTTACCTTGTACTTACCGGGGGCAACTCCCGGAAAAGTGAACTGCCCCGCAGAGTTGGTCATCGTCTCTTTAGTTTCATTCGTATCCGTGTTGTTAAGTTGAACTTTGGCATCGGGGACGACAGCCCCTGCTGGATCCGTCACCGTTCCCAAGACGAGGCCCGTGTTGGCCGTCTGCGCCCACGCCAGCACCGCTGAGAGAAAAGCGGCCAGCAGGACAAACGTGATCGCAACGTTCTTCAACATTTTCATGATGCCTCCACCCACTAGACGAGTCGGCGAAGCGGGATAAAGCTCGGACAGGCCTGCGCCCTGAACACGCGAGACCTGTGTGACGCAAACGCACTAACGCTCTCCTGCGGCACAGGCGCAATCCAACCGCCCAGCGCACACACCGGGATTAGATACAGGGATGAACTCGCAACTGGAGAGAAACGGTGCCTTTGCTCCACTCGCTAAACCCACTCGTGCAAACTGTGGGTGTGCAAATACACCGAGTAATAGACCGCTGTCAACAACTAATTTGTTGTATCCAAGGAATGGAAACGTTTGTTGGCAAGTCAAATACGATGCGCAAGCGTTTGCAGGTGAAGGTCAAGCTGCAAATGTAACTTGCGATGGGACTTACAGGATCATCGCGTGCGGACACAAAACACCCGCTTGAAACATCTGTTTCAGAGAAGGTTCCAAGCAAACAAGGTGGCGGTTTCCCCTTCCGCCCCTTTCCCGAAAAACTTACTTCCCCACAACCACAATGACGAACGAATCGGGCTTCATTTTGCCCCGACGTTCTCCCGGAGCCGGCGGATCAAAATCCGCGGCAGGCATGAAAATGTTGTGCGTCTTCAAATCCAGGCCCATGGTGCGCGCGCTTCGCTTGGTTGCCACATTTTCCACGACCGTATATTGATCCGGCGAATCTTGATGGACGACCGTGAGCACGCCTTCGCCGCAGGAAGCGAAAAACTCATTTGACCCTGCGTCGAAGGCCGCAGCGTCTGGCCCCTTGCCGATTTCTGGTGTGGCCACAACCTTGCCCGTGTCGGCATTGACCACGACGGACACTTTGTCATCGCAGACCGAGTACAGCCGCCGGTTCTTTGTGTCCATGGCCAGGCCCGAAGGCGATTTGCACGGCGCCAGCGGCCAGCGATGCGTCTCGGTGATTTTCTGCGCATTGATCTCGATGATTTCGGAAGTGTCTTCGTTGTTTACGAAGACGCTTCCTTTGCCATCCACCGCGGCGAATTCGGGTTTGCCGCCGAGAGGCAAGGTGCCCGCAACCGTGCCGTTCGCCGCATTGATGGCCGTGGTATTTTTTCCGCGGCCATTAAACGTGAACACGCGCTTGCTGACCGGATCGTAGACAATGGCGTCTGGGTTCGCGTCGGTCTTCACATTGCCGATTGGCTTCAGTGTCTTTAGGTCAAAAATCGTGACGTCGTTGCTGCGGCCGTTGCTCGTGAAGCCGCGCCCCAAATCGCTGGCGATGGCGATGCCGTGCACGCCTTGCGTGTCGGGGATGTCGCCGACCACCGCGTAAGTGTCCGCGTCCATCACCACGGTGTGCGTGCCCCGCGAGATGTACACGCGGCGGGCGCTGCTGTCCACGTAAACGTAATCCCAGCCGCCCTCGCCTCCGAGTGGGATGGTCTTAATCACCTTGTAACCGGAGGCGCCGGGCGAAGGCGCGGCGGAAAGCGGGAATGGGCAGGCACAAAAACCCAGGGCAATCACAAGAGCGCCGGTCAGTTCGAAGAAAGTCAGTTTATTGCGCATGATTTGTTCTCTCTCTTTGCATTCGCAGTCGGTTTGGTACGCTGCGAAGCCGGACTAGTTCTAGACTTCCGAACCTAAACGCAGCATAAATACCGACCGTCTGTTTCCGTAAAAACCCCGCGCTACTTTGCTTTGTGCTGCTCGAACCACCCGGCCACATACAACATTTTGGCGATGTGGTGGCTCGGGCGCCGGCTGATGCCGTGCGGCTCTTCAGGAACGCGCACGAGCACTGAATCGATATTCAACAGTTTTAGAGCCTCATAAAACTGCTCGGCCTCGGGAATTGGCGTGCGATAGTCGGCCTCGCCGGTCATCACCATGGTCGGCGTTTTGACCTTGGCGACCAGATTGGTCAGCGAGCGCTGCATGTACTGCTCCGTGTGGTCCCAAGGATTGCCGGGAAACCAGTATTGCGCGACCCATGGGATGTCCGACGTCAGCACAAAGCTGTACCAGTTGATGACCGGATAGAGCGAAGCCGCCGCGCGGAAGCGGTCGGTGTGCTCGATGGTCCAGCAGGTAAGCACTCCGCCACCGCTGCCGCCGGTCACAAAAAGATTGTTCGTGTCGATGTAGCCCTTTGCCGCCACCGCGTCCACGCCGCTGTTCAAGTCGTCGAAGTCGTCGCCGGGATACGCGTGGTGAATCAGATTGGCGAATTCTTCGCCATAGCTCGTGCTGCCTCGCGGGTTGGTGTACAGCACCACGTAGCCCATAGATGCCCACACCTGCTTTTCAAAATCGAAGCGGTCACCGTAGTCCGCGAACGGCCCGCCGTGAATCTCCAGGATGAGCGGATATTTCTTCGAAGCGTCGAAATCCGGCGGATGAACGATCCAGCCCTGGATCTTGCGCTTGTCCTTCGATGATTCGTACGAAATTTCTTCCACGTGCCCGGGCTTCTTCTGCGCCAGCAGCTCTTGGTTCAAAGAAGTGAGCACCTTCATCGCGCCGTTCGTCAGAACGGCAATGTTGCCGGGGTCGTCGGTACGGCCGTAGGTCATGGCGACGAGCCCCGTGCGGGCGATGGAAAACGAACCTCCGCCATAAGCGCTCGTGGTGGAAGCAACATGGTCGGCGATTTTTTTGCAGTTTCCGTCGTTCGTGCAGAATCCAATCTTCGTATCCCCCTGATCGGCATACTGGAAAAACACGCCGCTGTTGTCGGGAGCCCATTCCGGACCCTGGATGTCGCGGTCGAGATTGTCCGAGAGCGAGTGCGAGCCCGTGCCGTCGCGGTTCACCAAATACAGCTTGGTCGTTTGGTGGCCCTGGAGGCGGTCGTCAAAGCCGGTGTACGCAATCCATTTTCCATTCGGAGAGACTTCCGGTGAATTGTCCGGTCCTTTCCGGTTGGTGAGCGCGCGCAGCGCGCCATCGGCGACGCTGAATTCGTAAACTTCCGTGTCGAAGTACGCGTGGTCCGATTCCGGATGACGGTTTGCCGAAATAATCAGATACTTGCCGTCGGGAGTCCAGTCCGCGCGCGTCGGACTCCATTCATTTCCGCCATTCGGGAAGTTGCCGTTGGTGACCTGCCGCGGCGCTCCGCCCTCTGCACTCACAACAAACACTTGCATGAACCCGGGCTTGAGATAACCCACGCCGTTGAACCGGTACACCAGCTGATCGTACGCCTTCGGCGGATCCGCCCACTTGGCTCCTGCGGGTGGTGCAGGAAGGTCAGCGATGTGCGGCCCCTTGCCCGGAACCAGCGCGGAAAACGAAAGCATCTTTCCATCCGGCGACCAGGCGATGGCTTCGGGTGAATCCTCGAGATCGGTAATGCGCGCAGTCTGGCCGGTATCCATCCAGCGAATGTAAATCTGCGTTTTGCCGTCGGCGTCGGAGAGATAGGCGATGCGCGTACCGTCCGGCGACCAGTGCGGCGAAGAGTCGCTGCGGTTGCCCGTGGTTAGCGCTCGGTGGTCGGTGCCGTCGCTATTGATGATCCAGAGATTCGCGTAGCGTTTGTCCGTTGCTCGGTCAGCAAACCTTCGCACGTAAACAATTTTCTTTCCGTCGGGCGAAATCTGCGGGTCTGTAGGCGTTTGGATTTGAAACTCATCCATGACCGTAAGCTTGTGCGAAATCTCCTGTGCCCGCAGCAACGGGGCAGCGCCAAGGATCAATAGAGCAACCGCAAACCAGGGACCGGCTACTGTCAGGGTCGCAACCAAGCGCGCTTTCGGTGTCATTGTTATCATCGGAAGCCTCCTCGGGCGGCGAGTTAACAACGCAACCGCGGCCGTGTCAAGAAGGCGAAAAGGCACGTGGTGAGTTCGTTTTGAGAGCAGGCCGTCAGAGCTCCACTCGGGTTGCCGCATTATCCGGAAGACGCGGAAGAGCGCCGCAGCTCTTCAGCCGAGTTCGCCGAGCAAGGCTTGCCAGGTGTCCCGCTCGCGGGCCGCACTCACCAGCGAGCGCAGCTCTGCAACCTGATGTTGGAGCTCTCGATAAAACCCGTCGTCGGATTCGGCGCGCTTCAATTGCTCTCGAAGAGCAACGGTGTTGCCGACGGGAAAGTATCCGGTATATTCCTTTCCCAAGATGCCAACCGAGCCTGGTATCAGCGACGAAATGATCGGAGTTCGGACGGCGATAGCTTCACTGACAACGTTGGCACCCCCCTCGAGGTGCGAGGTGAGCGCCAGCAGGTGCGAGCGCGCCAGCAGATCGAGGGCCTTCTCGTGCGTTAGAGGTCCCAACCAGCGGTAGCGCGGATTGGCGCGCTGCTCCGCCTCCAGCTGCCTGGCAAAATCCGGGTCGAGAATGGCTCCGGCGTGCTTCACCAAAATCCTTGACGAGGCTGACAAGCCGCGCACCGCATACGCCGCTCGCAGTGGGTCCTTGACCGATCGCAGGTGCGCCAGCACGCAGACCTGGAACGAGTGCTCTTCCCGCGGCGGAGATATCCTAGGGGGCTCGGCTGACTGGTAAATCACGCGTACCTTTCCTCGCGCGTCTTGGGGAAGTGCCTCAGCTGCGAGGTCTTGCAGGACCACAACCCTAGTCGCCAACTCCAGCGACCGCTTTGCTTCCGAGTCCTTCTCCAGGTCGCCGTAGACGTCGGTTCCGGTCAGCGCGAGAATCAGCGGGCTGCGGGGGTGCGCCTCGCGGAAACGTTGTACCGAAGGCAAGCTGCGCCTCGCATGCAGCGCAATCAGCAAGTCGCATTCTTCGCCGTTCCAGTCCTGCTGGACGCCGACTTCGTTCCCCAGTTCTCCGAGCAGCCCTGCCCAGCGGTCCGCGGTCGTGCGGTTTCCGGTGTGGACCTTGGCGGGTGCTGGCGTGACTAGCTTGATCTTCACTCGTTATTGTGGCGCTTGGCAGGTGCGGAATCCCGCCCAAACGTCGCGGCGATCCGGCGTGTAGAAGTTCCGCCAGGTATTGCGGAGCAGCCGCGGCTGCGTCGGCCAGGCCCCGCCGCGCAGCGCTTTGTGGGTGCCGAACCAGGGCTCGGAGTATTCGCGATACGGATCGACTTCAAATCCCGGATAGGGCGCGAAGTCGTCGGCCGTCCATTCCCACACATTTCCGATCATCTGCCGGCACCCGAAGGCGCTGTCTCCAGCCGCCATCGCGCCAACATCTACGGTGCCCATGGCCCGCCAGCCCAGGTTGGCGTGCTCCGCTCGCGGCGAATCGTCGCCCCAGGGAAACCGGCGTTTCACTCCCGCGAGTTCCTTGGACGAATCCGATGATTCGCCAGCCGCCGCCACTTCCCATTCGAGTTCGGTTGGCAGCCTTCGTCCCGCCCAGTTGCAGAATGCCTCCGCCTCCCACCAGTTCACGTGCAGCACCGGGCGGTGCGCTTCGAGCGGCACCCACTGGTCGAAATTCCGGCGCAGCCAGCGTCCCGCTGCCTCGCGTTTCCAGTACACCGGATGCCCCGCGCTCACGCTCTCGCGCCAGCCCCAACCCGCCTCGCTCCAGAATTCCCGCCGGTTGTACCCCTTTTGCTCGACGAATTCCAAAAACTGCACTTGTGTCACCGCCGCTCGCGCGATCGCAAACGGTTCGACCGCGACGGCGTGCGCCCACTTCTCGTTGTCAAAAACAAAAGATTCTTCGTGAAGCGCCCCCAAGCGAAACCGTCCTCCCGGAATCTCCACATCTCCGCCGAGCGGCCCTCCTTCGCAGGAACTCCCCGGCTCCAGTCCGGAAAAAACCGGCGCACTCCACCCATGCGTCTGTCGCGTATAAGTGAAGGCTTCGGTGTGCATGTCCTCATGGAAAACCGCCAGCGTGATGAAATAACGGTCGCTCTCGGTGAGGTTTCCTTGCTCGATGCGCTCCAGCACGCGATCGCGCACGGCCCTCATGTAAGCCAGTGTGTCATCACGCGAAGGCAGCCTCAGGTTCCAACGTGTGTCGTGGGGGATGGCCGCTGAATCATAAAGTGAGTCGCTGTCGGCCCGCATGGGCGCCTCTCCACCCGCGTGCCGCAGCGCCCACTTTTCCTGGAACCAAGTGACATGCCCGATTTCCCACAACAGGGGATTCACGATCCGCAATTGCGGTCCGAGGAGCTGTTCGTCGGACAAGTCCTCGACCACCTCCATTGTCCTTCTTCGAGCGTCACGCACCCACGCGGCGAGCACCACGTCCCTTCTCACGGGATCATCGGCGGCGGCTTCGTGAGGAGTTGCCATGCATCACCTTCGGACCAGGGGAATCGTACTTAGCCAGGCAACAGGCCCGGCCAGCAGGCCGGTAAGCAGGAGAATGGAGAGTACCGCCCGAGCACGGAAGCGACCTGCGCCCGTCACCGCCGGCGAAGGAAGTATTTCGAGCCATGAAGGTCCCTCGGGCTGCGGGAAGGAGAAGGATACGGGTGTTACGGCCAGAAAACAAGCGATCGAAACTTTGCGCACTTTGCGCCAGGCCAGGTCACGAGACACTCCTCGAGCCCGCCGGGGATACGCAAATAACCAGCGGGCCGCTCCAGGCATCACAAACAGTTCAGTCCCGGTTTAAAGACGCGGCTCATCCATGAAGCGAGCCTCCTATTGCCTGTTTGAGACTCCGCTCGGCACATGCGGCATTGCCTGGCGCGAACCGGCGTATTCTACTTCACGCGCCGTCGTCACCGCCGTGCAGCTTCCGGAGGCCACGCCGCGAGCCACGGAATCCCGGATCGCTCGGAGGTCCGGTCCCAGCCGCCGCGGCCTTCCTCCGCCTGAGATCGTAGCAATCATAGAAGGAATTCGGCGTCATCTGGGAGGACAAGTTCAGGACTTTCACAGCGTCGAGGTGGACTTAGGCGATGTGGCCCCGTTTTTTCGCCAAGTGTACGAAGCCGCTCGCGAAATTCCCCCGGGACAAACGCGTACCTATGGCGAAATCGCGAGAGCGGTCGGCCAGCCCCATCGAGCTCAGGAGGTCGGTCTGGCCATGGCAAAGAACCCCGTCCCGATCCTCATTCCCTGCCATCGCGTCGCCGCTGCCGGCGGGAGGCCCGGCGGATTTTCTGCGCACGGCGGGCGCGCCACCAAATCGAGGCTCCTCGCCCTGGAAGGTGCACCCGTCAATTTGCCCTTATTTTCTTGACGCTCCGCGCCGTCCGGAAAGAACGAGTAAACTCTTCTTGTTCTTTTTGAGAGCGTGAAGCGTGCTCGACCCGCGTCAGGTTTACTCGAACAGACTGGACTCACGCCGGAAGACGCTGTCGGCCAAAGACCTCCTTCACGTGAGAATCGGAAACCTGAAGTTGCTGGTTGTCGCGGCAGGCCTTCTCATTGCCTATCTGTCGTTGTCAAGGGACCTGCTTCCGGGATACTGGGTGCTTGTTTCGGTTGTCCTCTACTTAGTCTTGGCGCTGCTGCATGAACTTGCCATCCGAGCAAGAGCACGCGCCTCAACCGCCGCAGACTATTACCGCAGGGGAATGGATCGCATCGAAGACCGCTGGGTCGGAACAGGGCAGGGCGGGGACCGGTTTCGCGCTGACGAGCATGTCTATGCCGAAGACCTCGACGTGTTTGGCAAGGGCAGTTTGTTCGAGTTGCTTTCCACCGCGCGCCTTCCCATGGGAGAAAATCGCCTGGCAGACTGGCTTCGCCGACCGTCGAAGAAACCTGTGGTTCTTACCCGTCAGGAATTGGTCTCCGAATTCCGTGAAAAACTCGATCTTCGCGAGAACCTGGCGGTCACCGGTGAAGGGCTGCGCCCTCGTTTAGCCCCGGAATCCTTGGTGGTTTGGGCCGAGGGTCCGCGTGACCTTCCGGGGAATGTCTGGCGCGGCGTGGTCCTCGCCCTGGTCATCGCGGTCGTTGCGACGGGCGTCTTTTACTTTCTGACCTCGATAGTCTGGCCTTTCACGCTGGTGCTAACGCTCGAAGGATTCCTTCGTTGGCGACTGCGAAAGAAGACCCAAGCGGTGATCGACGGAGTCTCCTGCAATGCCGAAGGCCTGGTCCTTTTCTCGAACATTCTCGAACTCCTGGAAAAAGAACCCTTCCGTTCTTTACCGGCGCAGAAACTCTGTGCGCCACTCAAGCCGGGCCCCATACCCGCGTCGGCAGTGATTCGGAGATTGGCGCGTATCGTTTACTGGGTGGATGCGCGACATAGCCTGCTGGCGCACCTCGCTGAACTTCCCTTCCTCTATACGCTCCAGGTTGGCCTGGCCGCCGAAGCTTGGCGCCGCCGCTGGGGCGCCTCGCTGCGCGCTTGGGTCGACATTACCGCGGAAATGGAGGCTTTGCTCTCTCTCGCAACCTATTCGTTCGAACACCCTGGCGACCCCTTTCCTGAGTTCGCCGATGAATCGTCGATCACCTTCATCGGAGAGAACCTGGGGCACCCGCTGATCCCGGACTCCAAATGTGTTCGAAACAGCGTGCGGCTCGACCGAGACACACGCGTGATGCTTGTGAGCGGTTCGAACATGTCTGGAAAGAGCACGTTGCTTCGCACCATGGGCATCAACGCGGTCCTGGCCATGGCCGGCGCGCCCATCCGGGGAAAATCGCTTCGTCTTTCGCCCCTCTCGGTGGGCACGAGCATTCGAAGGACCGATTCTCTCGAACAAGGCCGCTCCGGCTTTTATACGGAGATCCAGCAAATTCGGCGGGTGTTCAAGTTGACCGAGGAGGCGACAACACTTTTGTTCCTTTTTGACGAGTTACTGGAGGGAACCAATAGCAAGGACCGCAGAATCGGCGCCGAAGGTCTGTTGAAAGCTCTCCTCAACCAGAGTGCCATTGGCGTGGTCACCACTCACGACCTGGCTTTAACCGAGATCACCGGTTCCGCCAACGGCCTTGTGCGCAACATGCACTTCGCAGATCAGGTCAAAGACGGGAAAATGTATTTCGACTACCGACTCCGCGAAGGAATCATCGCAAAAAGCAACGCACTCGAGCTGATGCGTCTCCTGGGCTTCGAGATATAGCCGGCTCCGGCGAGGAAGAAGAAAATGGCAATGCTTCAAGGCAGGACGGGCAGGATCAGCGCCGAAGGATGCGCCTTGTCGTGATAAACCACGTTCGTCGATTTGATCATGCGCGTCGCGCGCGCCTGCTCTTCTCCTGTATTGAGGTTGCGGTCGAACCGCGGGAAATTGCTGCTGGAAACCTCTAGCCGCAACTTGTGCCCGGCCAGAAACACGTTGCTCGTAGCCCACAAGTCCACGGTGATGCGGTACGTCTCGCCCGGATTTACGAGCTCCGGTTTTTCTTGCGAATTGCGATAACGCAGCCGCAAGATTCCTTCCGTTAGGTTCTGCGCAAACCCATCCGGCCGGACGTCCACGAGCTTCCCGGTAAAATCCGTGTCCACTGCCGAGCTGCTTACGTACAAATCAAGTGAGACCGGGCCGGTCACTTCGGTGTCCCTCGCGAACGCCGTCGTCGTGTAAACCAAGACGTCATGGCGCTCCTCGGCCGGCCGCTGATCCTGCGGGCCAATTCCCGTCGGCAATGCCTGGCAGCAGAGCGGCCCGCCGATTGTCGGCACTGCATCACTCGGATCGTAAATATACTGGTCGGCCTTCTCCTCTCCCGGTACCGCCGTATTCAACACCCCGTTCCCGCTCAATCCATTCGCGGCTCCCGCCGAGTGCAGGTAATAGCGCGTGCTTTTCGCGCGCTCGAGCGGCCAGTCGTCTTCCTCGCGCCACTCGTTTTTTCCCATGACAAAAATTTTGACCGGTTTCTCTTTCTCGACGCCGTTCCCCTCGCCCTTCAGCAGCCAGTCGTACCAGCGCAGCATCGCTGCTTCATCGTCGGCCGGCAATTTCTCACCAAAATCGACCGCTCCGATTTTTCTGCCGCCTCCTGCGTGCCCGCCAACCGTGACCTCGAGTCTTTGTCCTTTCCGCGCCGCTCCCGTTCCGGCTTCCGTCTTCAGCCTCACGTAATTGCGCAGCGTTCCGCCCAGAAAGATGTCGTACCACGCGCCCACTCCGAACACCGGCACCTGGATATCCGCGTAGTGGTCTTCAATCGAAATCGCTTTCCAGTAATGGTCGTAGTTCGAATGTTCCAGCCAATCCGTGAAGTACGTCGCGAGGCCGGTTGACGGGGGCGCTTCGAGCACCGGGTAGGAAAGCAGCGGCAATACCTTGCTACCCTCCAGAGGGTTGATGCCTTTCTCGGTGCGCCGCCGCATCGTATCCAGTGCCAGTCCGCTGGACCACGACTCGTTGAACCACTGCTCGAAGGCTCCCCCTTGGTACGTCCATCCGTCGTGGTAATTGGAAGCCGTCACCGTGGGACAAATGCCCGCCAGATGCGGCGGCTTGGCAATCGCCGCGAGGTATTGCGTCGCTCCCACATAGGATCCCCCAAACATCCCCACTTTTCCGTTCGCGTATGGCAGCGCCGCCGCCCATTCCACCGTGTCGTAGCCGTCCAGCGATTCATTCTTGAAGGTATACCACTCGCCCTCCGAAGTGAATCGCCCGCGCACATCCTGCGCAATCACCACGTAGCCGCGCTTCGCCGCCCGCAGTCCAAAGGTCATAATCCCCTGTTTGTCGTACGGAGTTCTCACCAGCAACACCGGAAATCTTCCGTCCGCTTTCGGCCGGTAAATATCCGCGCGCAGCGTAACACCGTCGCGCATCTTGGCCGCGACGTTGCGCTCGACCGTCACCTCGTATTTGTCGGTGTCCGCGGGGCTTAACGGCGTGAGCTCGGACAGAGCGGCTCCAAAAAGGAAAGCAGCCAGAACTCCGCGAGCGGCAAATCTTAAGATTCTCGTGCTCTTCATGTTTTGCTCCCTCGGCTCCATCCATCCATCCTTCTCCAACAGGTGTTGCAGCCTAGGTCGTCGCCCCTCCTCTGTCAAGGCGCGTCGATGTCGGCGCCAAATCGGTTCCCGGTTTCCCTGCGCGGCCGCATCGAGGTTTTCTAAATTTAACAAAGTTACTGCCGCCGCCTAGCGCGTAGAAAAGGCCCTCGTTCAGCGGCTCTTGCACGATTGGCGCTTAAGCTTGCTCTGAGAATCTTTCTAGAAAAATTTAAGGTGAAGGTTCCCGCCGAGATTCGTCTTCCCCAATAGTCCCGGACCGAGGTTCAACCGCTCCTTGGACGGCCTCCGGTTGACGGCCATCAGGAGAAACTCCAGGGCGGTCTGTGGTGAGTTTCACGTCCGGGCGGGAGAGCCCAGATGTACGGTGTCCGAAGGAGCTTTCAGGCCGTCGTTGTTCTTTTCGCAGTAACTTTTTTCGGTTCGCCAGCATTTTCCCAGTCGGCGCGATTCTTCAGCGTGGAGGCCCGCCCTATGGGCGTTCCCGGCCCGGCGTCTTCGGCCGATCCTTGCTCTGTCAATGAGAATCGTTCCATCGCCGCTCGGGCAGGTGATCGAAACGGCAGCGCCTCTTGCAGCCATTCGCTCGCCAAAGCCTCCGCCCCCATGCCGGCTGTTCTCTGCAATGGATCGACTCGGGCCGTCACCCCGTGCCCGGCGTCGAGTGACGCCGTGCGCGACGATCTGAACACCATGGGAAAACAAGGCCAACTGATCCTGCGCGCCCGCGACAAAGCACTTGAAATCCTGGAAACGGAAAACGCCTGTACCGATTGGTACCGCACCAGGAATTCCGATCCCGCAGCGGTCTTTCGAACCGTTACCTTTGCTGTGGACCGCAAAGGGGAGGCCTTTGTTCGGAAAGCCCCCGCCGGCGACGGCTTCGAGATGATCTACAACCCTTACGTTGCCAGCGTGGAACAAGACGGGGGGCCTTCCTCGACCGTCACCATTAACGCAAATGGCGCCTTCTTTTTCCCGGCAGCGAGTTTGGTCGAAGATCGATTCAAAGGTGGACCCCTGAGCTTTCAGGGTACGCGCTGGATCCAGGTCGGACCCTACGTCGGCGGCTCATTTCGTGCCCAAGTCCTAGTCCTGCTGCACGAATTCGGCCATGTGATCGATCTTCTGCCCGAGGATCGCGAAGATCGCGATGGCAAATCCAGGCAGAACACTCTGGATGTGCTGCGCGCGTGCCGCGCCGAGGTGGAATCCAAGGAAGCGCCGCACACCTTTTTCTCCTCGCGTTGAGGAGTTCCCTTGCCGGCCGTGGCGGCCCGCTGACGTATGGGACCGCGGTATGAGACCGCGATGAAATGATTTGCCAGTGTGGCTCACTACCGGGTAGGCCGCAACTCCCGGGAACTTCCGGGCGTTATACATCTCGTGCCTCCGGCCCCTTCCTGGGAGTTCGCGGGTCTAGGGGCGGAGGCCTTTTCGCAAGAGAGTGAGCCTCCGCCCGTCCATGCCTTGCGCTCTTTCCGGGACCGCGGTCACGAGAGGAATGGCGCACCATCATGTGCTAGCTGGTCCCTCGGCGGGCCAGAAGGTGTGCGAGCAGGGCAAAAATGGCGTAATAAAACACCGCGTTGCTCAGGATTGCAATGCGCAGGAACCAGCCAAAGGTCCACGCCAGCGATCCGTGCGTTTGCGGCATAATCAGCTCAGCGATTTTCAAACCCGGGGAAAGCAGAACCAGCAATGGCAAGGGAACCTGCGGCTCGAGAGGCACGGCAACCGCCAGCGCCAGAAAGCCAGCCACCAGGCCCAGCCCTCCAAAAAGCAGATTGCGCGCCAGTTTCGCTTGAGGCATCAGCCTCATTTTAGGGTGGCTGTCGTCCACTCGCCAATCGAACCTCGGCAAGTTGCCCAACCGCAAACTCCCCAATCCGCAACGCGTTCCGCAGGGAGGAGAGCTCGGCAGGAAGGGTTCCTCAAGGATTTCCAAAGTCCGCTAACCCTCCTGTGCGAAGATAAGTCCTAAACGGGGAGTCTTGGGGGAGCTTCATGAAATTCCGTCGCACCGTCCTTCCGCTCGCCATCGCCGCCTCCATCTCCGTCCTGCTGCCCACGCGGACGTACGCCGGGACGCCCGAGCAAGACGCAAAGAATTACACCCAGACGCCGAGCCTTGAGGAGTACCGGCCCAGATCCACGCTGGTCACCAGGGAACACAAAATCGAACGGGCGAGGTTTCCGTTCATCGACATTCACAGCCATCACGCGAACCCGACAGCACAGCACGTGGATCAGCTCGTCAAGGAAATGGACACGATCAACCTGCGCGTGATCGTGAACTTGAGCGGCGGCACCGGAGACCAGTTGCGGCAAACCGTCGCGACCATGAAAGGCCGCTACCCGGATCGCTTCGTGGTCTTTGCCAATCTGAGTTACGACGACCTTAACACCCCGGGGTACGGCAAGCGGGCAGCCGCGCGGCTCGAGCAGGACGTCAAGAGCGGCGGCGCACAAGGCCTGAAAATATTCAAGAATTTCGGAATGGATGTGAAATACGCCGGCGGTCAGCGCGTGCACGTCGACGATCCCGAATTCGATCCGGTGTGGGACAAGTGCGCCGAGCTTGGCATTCCCGTGCTCATCCACATAGCGGAGCCCGCGGCGTTTTTCGATCCCTGGGACTACCACAACGAGCGCTGGCTCGAGTTGAAGCAGTTTCCGGGGCGCGCGCGACCGCCGGATAAGTATCCGCCGTTCGAGACGCTCATCGCCGAGCGAAACCGTCTCTTCGCCAAGCACCCGAAAACCAACTTCATCGCCGCGCACCTGGCGTTTCACGGCAACGATCTCGAACGCCTCGGCGAAACGCTCGACGCGTTGCCGAATATGTACGTGGACATCGCCGCTGTGCTTGCCGAACTGGGCCGCCAGCCCTATTCGGCCCACGATTTCCTGGTGAAGTATCAGGACCGCGTTTTAATGGGCAAAGACATTTACGAAGTGAGCGAATACAAGTGGTATTTCCGCGCGCTCGAAACCCGCGACGAGTATTTCGAGTATTACCGCCCGCGCCACGCCTTCTGGCGCATTTATGGTTTCCAGGTTCCCGACGAAGTGTTGAAAAAAGTCTATTACCAGAATGCCTTGAAACTCGTTCCCGGGATCGACCGCAAGGCATTCCCCGATTAACACGGTGGAGGGGCAGGGAGGGGATTCTGGTTTTTTACATTTTTTCCACACTGACTTGCGCCCCCATCGCTCAGATGTCCGACGATCGGCCACCACGGCTGGCACATCGAAAAGCAGGCTCGAGATTCATCCCGAGCGTCGGCCCTGGCCGCTAGTGCACAAGTCCGATGCGCAGCACGCCGCCCTTTGATTCGACCCCCAGGCGTTCGGAAAGATTCATGGCGTAAAAATTGCCGTCCCAGGTGAACAGGCCCCGATCACCCAGGAACTTCGCAATCTCCGTCGGATGGTGGTCGCCCATCCGCAGGGAGATCGTGGAGCAGCGTTCTTGAAACCGCTGGGGATCGGTAATGCCGTAAACCTTCACTCCGGGGATGCTTTGCAAGCCGTCCAACAGCCTCGTCAACAGCGTCCTTTCGTAAGGCACGGTCGAGCCATACGCCGCCCGCAGCGCTTCCCGCCGCGTTTTCACGCTGGAATCCGAGCGCCGCCCGAGACCGGCAAGGTAATCAACAGCCGCGCCAATTCCCGCAATCAATTCTTGCACCTGGGTCCCGGTCTCCCAGCAATCGGGAATCGCATCGGTGGCCGGACGCACTTTGTAGGGTTTGAAGCGCTCGAGATGCTCTCGCTTCCCGTAGAGTGTTCCCAGGTGCGGCCCGAAAAACTTGTAGGGCGAGCACACCAGAAAATCGCAATCCAGCGCTTTCACGTCGACCAGCCCGTGCGGAGCAAAGTGCACCGCGTCCACAAACATCAGCGCTTCGGCGGCATGCGCGAGTTTCGTAATTTCCGCCACACGGTTGATGGTCCCCACCATGTTCGACGCGTAGCCGACCGCGACCACCTTGGCTTTCGGCGTGATTTTCCGCCTGAGATCGTCGAAATCGAGCGTGCAATCCTCTTCGTGAATGTCCACCTGGCGGACGACCACACCCCTTTCCTGGAGTGCCTGCCACGGCGCCACGTTCGCATCATGGTCCAAGGTGGTCACCACGATTTCATCCCCTGCCTTGAACTCCCGCCCGATCGCGCGCGCGAGCGCAAAGGTGATGGTGGTCATGTTTTGCCCGAACACGACCTCGCCCGGATGGCAGTTGAAAAAATCCGCCATTGCCGCGCGAGTGGACGCGATCATCGCGTCGTTTCGCCGGCTGGTCTCAAAAGCTCCGCACGTATTCGCATTCGCGCTGACAAGATAGTCTTCAATCGCCTGGATCACTTGTTTCGGAACCTGCGTTCCCGCCGGTCCGTCCAGAAACGCCGCCGCGTGCCGCTCCACCTGCAATTTCAGAGAAGGAAACTGTTCGCGTGCCCAGGCGACATCAAAGGCTCTGGTTCCGGTTTCCCGTACCGCTGGTGTGCTCATGGTCGGCTTCCGATCGCGCGATTTCACCTCGTCTTGAATAAATTAGTGTCTCACAGGCGCTGCCCGCGTTCGAGCCGCCAAAAGCGGCTTCCAGACTGACTCTGTCCTTGGCCATTCTGCCAATTTGGCCATGCTCTTCCCTGAGGCGGAATCTCGAACAGCCCTCTTTGCACGGTCATGCGTGATAGCATCGTCTCTAGCTGCAGTCATACATGCCGCAGTGGCGCCGGCTAGAAATCAAATGAGCCATCGCGAGTCGATAGGCTCCGCGCCCCGTTTCTCCACGAGGTGCATTGTGCCCGAAGCAACTCCGCCGAGCGAGCGCACGCGCGTGGTGCGCGAGCCAAACCGCGGCGTCTATGATCGCGAAACCATTTACAAAATTCTCGACGAAGGATTTGTGTGCCACGTCGGATTCTCCGTGGATGGCCAGCCCTACGTGATTCCCACGCTGTTCGCCCGCGTGGGTCACGCCCTCTACTTCCACGGCTCCGCCGCCAGCCGTATGCTCCGCAACCTCGGTGAGGGCCTTCCCGTTTGCGTTACGGTCACTCTCACCGACGGTTTTGTCCTCGCGCGTTCTGTTTTCAACCATTCCATGAACTACCGCTCCGTCGTTGCGCTCGGCAAAGCAACTCCGGTCGATGCGCCGCAGGAAAAACGGGAAGCCCTGCACGGTTTTACCGAGAAAATCCTCCGCGGGCGCTGGAACGAAGCGCGCCAGCCGAGCGACCAGGAATTGAAAGCCACCAGCATCCTGCGCCTGCCGCTTAGCGAAGTGTCCGCCAAAGTGCGCACGGGCCCGCCGATCGACGACGAAGCGGACTACGCTTTGTCGGTCTGGGCCGGCGTCATTCCCGTGCACGTCGCCTTCGACTCGCCAATTCGCGACGAACGCTGCGACCGAGCGATCGCGCTGCCGCCTTATTTACAGAATTTCCAACGCTAAGAAACCGCGCTTTACGGCGCGAGCTTCCGTGCCGCCGAAGAAATCAGCGCCGCTTCCTGTTCGAGAACGCCAGCCACTACGGCGATGGCTTCATCGGCCTGCTTCCATTGCTTCAACTCGATGGCCTCGCGCACGGCCGGCACCGTCTTCACCGCATAGCCGGTGTAGAATCCCGGTGCGTACAATTGATGTTTGAACCACGGCCTCGTCGGTAAGCCTTCCTTGTTCGTCAATTTGCGCTCGCTTGCCATCAGCAGCTTGTTCACTTCGGCAAACGAGGCCGACCGGGCGGCGCCCTTCGCATTGACCTGCTCCACCGCTTTGCGATACTCCGCCGCGCTGCGATTGAGCGCGTCCACGGCATTTTCCAGGGGAGCAAAATTCAGGTGCGGAGGCACGGCTTCGACTGCAGGCGGAACGAGCGGGCGCTTGGGATCGTTGGTCGCCTGGAACACGCCTTCTTCAATCTCCCGGTTGCGTTCGCGAATGTCATCCTGTGATTTCTGCGCCAGGGCTTTCAGCTCCTTGACGTACATCTGCACGGTGTCCGCAAAGTCGCCGAATTCAAACGGCAGCAAGTCCGCGTCCGCCAGCCGCATGACGGCCGTGCTGCCTGCCTGCGCCAGAGCGCGCCCGTAAACGAAATCCGTGTCGCTGAAGTGCGTGAACCAATAAAAGTCGTCATAAATCGAATGGTAGATGCCTCCGCCGTCTTCGCCGCCAAAGCCGAAATTCAACGACGCCACGCCGTCGTGCTGCAGAAACGTGGTGTAGTCCGACCCCGAGCCGAGCGCCGGAATTCGCAGGTCCGCGCGCTTGCGGATTTCTTCACGCTGCTCCGCGGTTCTTGCGTTCGAGATGTCGCGGAGCCGGGCGCGGGTCCAAACGCTGAGTTTTGTTTCCGGGTCGGTGATATCCCGAGCCACGTCGTTGCTGAATTTTTCGAGGGTGTGCGACCCTTCTACGTTGAAATAGCCGCGCCCGTTGCTGTCCGAATTGATGTACGCCACGGCGTGCGCGCGCAATTCCTCGTAGTGCTCCTCGGCCCATTCCGTCGAGCCAAGAAGCCCCGGCTCCTCGCCATCCCACGCGCAGTAAATGATGGTTCGCTTCGGCTTCCAGCCCGCCTTAACCAGCTCCCCAAGCGCCCGCGCTTCTTCGAGCAAAGCGATCTGTCCCGCAACAGGATCTTCCGCGCCGTTCACCCAGGCGTCGTGATGGTTTCCGCGAATCACCCATTCGTCCGGAAACGTCGAACCGGGAATTTTCCCGACCACGTCGTACAAGGTCTTCAGCGGCTCCCAGTTGGACGTCACCCGCAAATGCACTTTCGCCGGGCCCGGCCCGACGTGATAGGCAATTCCCAGTCCCCCGCGCCAATCCGCTGGCGCGACGCGCCCTGTGAGCGCCGAGAGCAACGGCTGCGCATCAGCGTAGGAAATCGGAAGTACGGGAATCTTGGTAATCACCGGCGCTTCCTCGACTCTCAGCCGCTTGGCATCCTTGGTTGCGCCAACTCCCGGTGTCAACGGATCACCCGGATAAAGCGGCATGTCCTCCACGCTCCCGCGTTGCACGCCATCCGGCGGGCGATACGGCCCCCCGGGGAAAGTATCGCCCTGAAAGAAACCATCCTCGTGCGGGTCGGAAAAGATCAGGCAACCCACCGCGCCGTGCTCCGCCGCGACTTTCGGTTTGATCCCGCGCCAGGAATGGTAATAGCGCGCAATGACAATCTTGCCTTTCACCGACACGCCCATGCGCTCCAGTTGTTCGTAATCTTCCGGCACGCCGTAGTTCACGTACACGAGCGGAGCCGTGACGTCACCGTCGATCGAATACGCGTTGTAGGTCGGAAGCTGCTCGGATTGCTGATGGGAAGTGGGATCCTCCGGGACCGCGGGCTCCTCGAGCTTGGCGGTAAATTTCAGCCCGCCATCCACCAGTTCCACGAGGCGCTGTTTCGGCGTGGGAAAGAGAACCGCAAATTGTTCGATGTGTGCGTCCAGACCAAACTCTTTGAATTTCCCGAGGATCCATTCGGCATTGTCCTGGTCATAAGGCGAGCCGACGTGGTGTGGACGCGCCGAGAGCCGCTGCATGTACGCGCGCAGATTCTCCGGGCTGGGTATGGCGCGCAGCTTTTCTTCCCATTGGCGTTCGGTCTCGGACGACTGTGCGGAAAAGCCGGAGAGCGGCTGCTCTTCGGCAATGACGCCATGGCCTACCGGCGCAAAGAAAAGGCAAGCAAATACGATAGAAGCAGGCAATGTCTGACGGAACAAGTTTCCCCCTTGAACGAGCGTCCGTATTCTGCATCAAAGCGTCGCCGATTGAAAATATCGACCTGTCTGCGGCCGTCGGTGCCGGTGAGGGGCCTTTTCCGACCGAGTGTATCGGGGCCAGCAAAATCAATGCGACGAAGTCATACGGGCGGCGGCAGGCTTGCCGCCGATTCGGCTAGGTGTCTTGCTGATGCGGTTTGGCGAAATTCGATAGCTTGCAAATTCTCGCCCGAACACGAACATGCAAGCCGAAAACGCACGGGGCCGGACACGGGTCATCGGTCATTCGAGCGGTTTGGACATGAGAATGTAGTGGCAGGGCACTTTAACCGGAACGTCTGGAGCGAACGGCGCGGTGCCGGTCTCTAGGTAGCCCAGATGCGCATAAAACCCCGGAAGCGGCCTGCGCGGGCTGATAATGCGCAGATCGATAGCGCGGCAATTGGCCGCGCGAAAATAATTCTCACCCGCCTCCATCAATTTGCGTCCCAGGCCCGTACCCTGCCGCCTCGGCTCCACGCCCAGCAATCCAAGGTAACCGCGTTCTCCCCGCAGTTCCAAGTACACGCATCCGGCAAGCCCATGCGAATCTTCGGCAACAAGAAACTTCCCTTTTTCCAGGTACGCCCGCACCCCTCGAGGATCGATGCGATCGCCTTCGATGAATGGCTGCTCCACGATAAACGCCGCATTGATCAGTCGCGCGAGCGGTTCCACATCAACCGATTGGGCAAAACGAAGCGAGATGTTTTTTGCTTCCGCGCCGGGACTTGCTGGGCGAGACATGCCGAGAGTTTAGCAAAGACTTCGCCGCGCCCTTCCCGGTAGCGAGGCTTCCGCGTGCGGGAAGGCGCTACGCGCGCGCGGCGCGAAGGCGAATTTCTTCCTGAATGGCCTTGCTGATCATCGCCAGAATCTCCTCCGAGATGTTCACCATGTTATGCGCGATCGCAATGTGATCGGCGAAATCCCCCAAGACTTCCTCTTCGGAGTTTCCGTGCGCCTCGAACTTGCACCCGGGAACGAGACTATTGCAGTAAAGGACTTTTGCCATGATGGGTCACCCCAACCCTAACAAAGCAAAAGAGGATGAGGCTCGGGCAAGCTTCCAAATTAGGCGACCGGCCAGGGCCTGTCAACGGTACTTGAGTCTCGCGTTGTTTCGCGGGGGCGCGGCCACAAGCGACCTGCGTAGCGGCCTTTGCGATCGGCCACGCCTGCTAGAGGAGTGCGGCCTTGCCGTTGAACCGCGCCGCGGAACCAAGCTCTTCTTCGATCCGCAAAAGCTGATTGTACTTTGCGACGCGGTCGGTGCGGCTGGCCGAGCCGGTCTTGATTTGCCCAGCCGCGGTAGCCACGGCGAGATCGGCGATAAAAGTATCTTCGGTTTCGCCGGAGCGGTGGGAGATGATGGCGTGGTAGCCCGCTCGGCGCGCCAGCTCGATCGCCTCAATCGTTTCGGTGACGCTTCCGATTTGATTCAGCTTGATAAGAATCGCGTTCGCGATTCCCTCCTTGATCCCTCTAGACAGCCGCTCCGTATTCGTCACGAAAAGATCGTCGCCCACCAATTGAATTTTCTTCTTCGAGGATTTGTTGCCGATGCTCTGTGTCAGCGATTTCCAGCCGGCCCAATCGTCTTCCGCCATGCCGTCTTCAATCGAGACAATCGGATACTTTTCTGCCCACGTCGTCCAGTACGCGGCCATTTCGCCGCTCGAGCGGGCGGACTTGTCGGACTTCTTGAAGACGTATTGGCCGCTAGTCTTGTCGAAGAATTCGCTCGAGGCCGGATCGAGTGCGATGCTCACCTGTTCGCCCGGCTGGAACCCGGCGGCGGCGATGGCTTCGAGAACAATCTGGATGGCTTCTTCATTGGACTTGCAACTCGGCGCAAAGCCGCCTTCGTCGCCCACCGCTGTTGAGTAGCTGTGCTTCTTCAACGCGGATTTGAGGGCGTGAAACACTTCCACGCCCCATCTCAACCCTTCGGAAAATCTTGGCGCGCCGACAGGCATGACCATAAATTCCTGGAAATCCACCGAGTTATCGGCGTGCGCCCCGCCGTTCAAAATGTTCATCATCGGGCAGGGCAGCAGATTCGCGGATTTGTCCGTGGAATAACGCGCCAGGTATTTGTAGAGCGCCAGGTTCTCGGCAGCCGCCGCGGCGCGCGCAGCCGCCATCGAAACGGCCAGAATCGCATTGGCGCCCAGGCGCGATTTCGTCGGCGTCCCGTCGAGTTCGATCATCCGCTTGTCGAGCGCATGCTGGTCTCGAGCGTCCAGACCCACGACCGCTTTGGCAATTTCACCGTTGACGTTGCCAACCGCTTTCAGCACCCCCTTGCCGAGGTATTTGGACTTGTCGCCGTCGCGCAACTCGAGCGCTTCGTGCTCGCCGGTGGACGCGCCGGAAGGAACCGTGGCGCGCCCCCGCACGCCGTTCCCAGCGCCCGCTCCGCCGCCTTGGCCCGCGCGAGCCCTGGCTCGCGCTCCGGCTCCCACGTGCACATCCGCCTCGACCGTGGGATTCCCGCGCGAATCGAGTACCTGTCGTGCATAAACCTTGGTGATCTTCGTGGCCATTGCTGCGGACATGTCTTAGCGCATCTCCTCACTCGAAATGTAAACCAACGATTGTAGCAGAGGCCCCGGCCTGGCCCGTGATCGCCGGACAATGCTTATTGCTTATTAAATCGGGAGCGCCTCACGCCGATACAGAACTAGGGAGGCTGCCTGGCTTCTGGCATTTTGGACATTGCGAGAGGCCGATCGTTCTCGACTCTCCCGGTGTGCCTCCGATCCTTTCCCGGTTCTGTCCCGAGCTTCGGGCAGCCCGCTCCTTGCGACACGCGCGCGGAGAATTCCGTTCCTCCGCTTCGACTGTCGAGTTTCTTCTTTGCCATCTGGCAGGAGTCACCGGGTCACAAGTCGCCGCCTCTAGTTACTCCGCGCGCACGATACAGGTATTCACCCGATGGCTCCGCTTTATGGCACGTATTCAATAATGGGTGTCATGAGGAAAATCACCGTCGAGGACAAAGCTGTGCCTATTTTCTCAGTGCATGAGGTTCGCGGCTCGAGGCGGGTTGCCACGAGGAAGGGAGCCAGCGTGGTCGTCAACCTCGCTGCAATCCCACAAAGGGTTCCCTGCCTGATTATCGATCGTTCGGACGAAGGGTTCAGGCTTCGCGGCAGTTTCCGGCTCAGGCGTGGACAAGTTGTGGAGGTCATCCCCAGCGACGAACTGCGCTCCATTCGCTGCAACGTCGTATGGGTCGGCAAACCAGGCTCGAAGCAGGAAGGCGAAGTGGGCCTGCGAGCCCTCTAACCACACTGTCGGAGGAGACCTGACCGTCCTTTTCCCTGCCTCCCCGGCCCAAGCCGCCACCCATGCTCGCCCGTACTGCTTGATTCCTCGACCGTTCCTCATCCAAGCGTTCTCCCTTTCGTCGACTTACATGGCTCTTTGCCGCGTGCTGGCGGCACCAGAGAAACACACTTAGCGCCCTTGCTTTCAGCGGCTTGCGCATTGTCTGCGGGGAAACGGATGTAGGAATACCCTGGCGGTAGACGCTCGTTTTTCTCCGGAGTGGAAAGACGTTAGAGAGGCGAACTCAATGAGCCGCACGCAGGAAATCGTGGAGCGTATGCGGTCGGTGGTCGCGGGAAAGGAGGTGCGGAGCGAAAAAGCGAGGCAACTCGCCGAAGCGGTGCGCAGCCTCGGAAATTACCGGTGGACCGGCCTGTACGATGTGGGCGACCTAATGGTGTCCCTGATTGCCTACAGCGGGCCGGGGGCGCCGGCTTACCCGACCTTTCCCGTCACCCAGGGACTGACCGGCGCGGCCATCCGGGAGAAAGCGACCGTCCTTGTGGGCGATGTGCAAAGCGATCCGCGGTACTTGACCGCGTTCGGCAGCACGCTTTCGGAAATCATCGTCCCGATTGTTCATCCGCAAAGCGGAAAAGTAATTGGAATGATTGACGTCGAAAGCGAGCGGGCAAACGCGTTCTCGCCAAGCGATCAACAGCGGTTGGAGGAATGCGCGCGGGCGGCGCTGCCGTTGTGGATTCCGGTTTCGCTCGGGCCTTGAATGACCAGGCCACCGCAGGAGGTGGCTTCCGCAGCCCTTCAGCGCGGCATTGGGTCTCCGAGGAAGTGCCAAACGAATAAGGACGCCGGGCTGGCAGCCCGTTTTCCGTTCCGGAGCCCGATTTAGCACCACCAAGGGCGGGTAAACACCCGTATCTGGAATCGGCTATGGTTCGGGCCCAAATACAGGCGTTCCCTTTATGCGCATCACCCGGTGCCGCGTACCCTTATCTATGACTGAGGAAGAAAGGAAGGAGGCCTGCCGGTGATGATGACATCAGACACAGGTCTTGCGAATCTGGCCATAGAACAAGTTCTCGAGCTCTCAGCGGACGCCCACATCGAAAGACGCATGACCGCACAGGATTCCGCGGCCTTTCAGCGTCTTACGGGTGCGATCCACGCCTATGGGAAAGCGCTCTCGCTGCTTGTGGCCCTGCAAGAGCGAGAAGAGTTCTTCGCCATGATTGCGCAATTGAACCTGCCCGTATCCGTTACCGGGCTGGCCCACTAATAGCGGATTTGCGGTATGTGGCGAAAGAACTGTCCCGTATGTAAACAGCCGATGGAGAAGCAAACCCCCACCGACACTGTGCCCTGCTCCTGCGGAAAATACGTCTGGAAAGGCTAAAGCCCCGGCGAAGTCGACCAGGTGCATGCCGGCCCTCGGCGGCCGCGCGATCAGGTCGATTCCGGCTCCTCGATGAGCGATTCCTGTCGCACGACGACGACGATGCCGGAGTCCGTGAGGTGAAAGCGGCGGCGGTCGGCTTCCGCGTCGTAGCCGATTTCGGTGTGTTCGGGAAGGCTGACGTGGCGGTCGATGATGGCGCGGCGAATGCGCGAGTGCCGGCCTATGTTCACGTGATTATAGATGATGGAATCCGTCACCTCGCAATAACTGTTCACGCGCACGTCGTAACCAATCACGGATGTTTGCACGCGTCCGCCGGAGATGACCGAACCGCCGGCCACGATCGAATCCAGGGCCACGCCCATGCGCTCGGGATCGGCAAACACGAATTTGGCGGGCGGATACTGCTGCTGCCAGGTGCGCAGCGGCCAGGCTTTGTCGTACAGGTTGAAGACCGGTGAAACGGTGACCAGGTCCATGTTGGCCTCGTAGTAGGCATCGAGCGTTCCGACGTCGCGCCAGTAGTAGGCGTCCTTGGCATTTTCATCCACAAAGTTGTAGGCAAAAACGCGGTGCCTGGCGATGATGCGCGGAAGGATGTCTTTCCCAAAATCGTGGCTGGACTTGGGATCCTCGGAGTCAGCCAGAAGAATGGGAATCATGAGCTGGGTATTGAAGATGTAGATGCCCATTGAGGCATTGCAATGGCCGGGGTGATGAGGGGATTGCTTGGGAGTCGCAGGTTTTTCCTCAAAGCCCACGATTCGCCAGTCCTTGTCCACTTCGATGACGCCGAATTGGCGGGCGGCCCGCTCGACGGGGATTTGGATAGTGGCCACGGTGACATCGGCGCCCGAGTCGGTGTGCTGCTGAAGCATCTTGGCGTAGTTCATCTTGTAGATGTGATCCCCGGAAAGGATGAAGACGAATTTGGATCGCTCGCTCCCGATGGAATAGATGTTTTGGTAGACCGCGTCGGCGGTGCCCTGATACCAGGATTGCGAGACGCGCATCTGCGGGGGAATGACTTCGATGTATTCGCCGAGGCCGGCGAGCGGCGACCAACCGGCGCGGACGTGGCGGCTCAGGCTGAGGGCCTTGTACTGCGTGAGGATAAAAACGCGTCGCAGGCTCGAATTAATGCAGTTGGAAAGCGTGATGTCAATGATGCGGTAGAGGGCGCCAAAAGGAACGGCGGGTTTGGCGCGGTCGCGCGTAAGCGGCCAAAGGCGTTCCCCCTGGCCGCCGGCAAGAAGTACGGCGATGGCATCCCGCATGGTATCGGACATGGGCCGGCTCCTCGAAAGGCTTGATGTGGAAGCGGGCTCATTCTAACAGCAGAAACAAGGCATCGGGCAACCGGACTGGGCGCGGAAAGGGCGAATCCCCCGGGCTTATCCGGCCTCGGGCCAAGAGCCGCGGATTGTTACATTCGGGTTACTATCAGCGTAAAGTGGTTATCAGGTGGTCTTAGTACCTATAAAACTGGCAAGAATTTGCAAAGATTCCTTGACTGTAGCGCGGGAATTGATTTAGAAGAAGCCAGCGACCTTTCATGGTGCGTTCTGCAAAACGGCCAATACATGTGATAATAAAAGCAGGGGCGGTGCCCGCAAATCTATGTGCCGGCGGTGGCCTTGCCGGCGAGAGGCTCCGCAGGTTACCAATCCGAACCGGATTGGGGGTGAATTGATAAAGTGGCAGAAGTCATCATCCAAGAGAATGAATCTCTTGAAAATGCATTGCGGCGCTTTAAGCGCAAGGTGCAACAGGAAGACATCATCAAGGAGATCAAGAAACATAGTTTCTATATGAAGCCCGGCGAGAAGCGCCGGGCCAAGGAAGCGCTTTCGCGGAAGCGAATGCGCAAGAAGCAGCGGCGGGAATCGGAGTAAGTACCGAGGGCGGTCCTTCCGAATGGGCCGCCCTTCCGTTATCTGTCGCAGCCTGGCGCGCAGAATCTTCCGAGAATCAGGCCCCCGTTAGGCAGAGTGTTTGGGTGTTTTTCGCAGCTTCGTACCCGCAGGCCCAAGGGATCCGCGCCCGGCGTCCCCGGATACTGGTCTCCTCAAGCATCTTGGCTCTCAGGTCGAAAGTCCTCCCAAACCCTTGACCCGCGGGACCAAGGGGAGAGCGCCTCATGGAATACCACGACAAGGTGTTGAAGTGTGCGGAATGCGGTGCCGAGTTCGTGTTCACTGGCGGCGAGCAGATGTTTTTTGCCGACAAGGGATTTAAGAACGAGCCCAAGCGCTGCAAGGCGTGCAAAGCGAAAAGGGCCGAAGGCGGCGGGCACGCCGCTCCGGCACGCACGGAGACCAAGACCAATTGCTCACAGTGCGGAAAGGAAACCACCGTTCCCTTCCGGCCGACCCAGGGGCGGCCGGTCTTTTGCAGGGAATGCTTCCAGCAACGGCGGGCCATGGGCGCGGCGTAGGCGAGAAGTCGAAGTTCCAGATGAGAGGTCAGAAAAGAAGGGCTCGCAGGGGAGAACGTTTCCGGTGGGGCGGATGGGTTCATCCGTTCCGCTCTTATTATGAACCCTAGCCGGTTTCCTCCCGTCCCTCGATGGCTCCCTTTTCTCCCGAGATGCTTGACCGTCATGGAGCAGTGACGCCAAATCCGGAATGGGCGGATAGGTAGGCGCTGAATTGCGCGAGTGCTTCGGGCATGTTCCTGCGCCCGTAGCCAAAGCGAATGTGGCGCGGCTGGTCGTAGACGGTTCCCGGCAACAGTAAGACTCCCGCGTTCCCTACAACGTCCTCGCAAAAAGAAAGCACGTCGCGCTGCGGCTTGTAGCGCACGAAGCCGATCGGGCTCGCGTTGGGTTTGACCCATTCGAAAAGATCCGAGCGCCGCTCGAAAAAGGAATCCAGAAGAGGCAAGTTGCGCAGGACAATTTCGCGATTGCGCTCGACCAGGACTTGGCGATGGCGCAGGGCCAGCGCTGAGAGAAATTCGCTGGGAGCGCTGGTGCAAATCGTGGTGTAGTACTTGAGTTCGAGACAGCGCCGCAGGATGTCCGCGTCTTTGGAAACGAGCCAGCCGAGCCGAAGACCGGGCAAGCCGTAGGTTTTGCTCATGGAACCCAGGCTGACGGCGCGTTCGTAGACTTCGCAAGCGGCAGGAAGACGATCCGCGGGGTCGTGCTCGAGTTCGCGGTAAACCTCGTCACAAAAAAAGATGACGCCACGGCTGGCCGCAAGGCTCCTCACTTGCTCGAACACGCTTGCCGGCATCACCAGCCCGGTGGGATTGTGCGGCGTGTTGACGTAGATGATTTTCGTGTTGGGCTGGATGAGTTTCTCGAGAGCAGCGAGATCATGGGCCCAGCCATTCTCCTCCGAGCGGGGCCACTCGCTGACTCGCGCTCCGGTACTGCGCGCGACTTCAAGGGCACTTTCGTAACACGGGGTTTCCACGATCACGTGATCACCCGGCGAAAGCAGCGCGTGATACAGAACAAAGATGCCTTCCTCGGTTGCGGCCATGACCAGAACGTCTTCCGGCCGGACTCCCCGATACATTCCCGAGATGACCTCCCGGAGCGCGGGCGCCCCCGGCGATTCGGTGTACCCGCACCAATGCTTGAGGAGGCGTTCATGCGACCCGGGCTCGAGGTCGAGCAGCTCCTGGACGGTGCGGGACTCCGCGTCAGAACTGGAAAGCAGGTATTTGGCAGTGAATTCGTATTTCCCAAAATACTGTTCGATGCGAAAGGGCTGGATTTGCATGGCAGAGAGTCTGGCAAGGCGTGCCCGCCTGCGTCCAGCGCCAAATTGCCTCGCGCCGAGTTTCTTCACGGGAAAGGAGGGAACGTGCCAAGGGTGCAATTGCGAACCGCGGCGGGGTATGATTACGAAGCGCCAAGTCCCTGGCAAGGTCATGTACTACGGAGTGCCAGCCCATGGCTCACCGCTTTACCATAGGCGTCGAGGAAGAATTTCAGATTATTGACCCCACCACGTGCGAGTTACGCTCGCACGTCAGCCAGCTCATCTCGCAGGCTTCCCCGGACATCGCGGAACAGGTCAAACCGGAGTTGCACCAGTCCATCGTGGAAACCGGGACGCGGATTTGCGACAGCGTCAGCGATCTGCGCATCGAAATGCACCGCACGCGCGGTGAACTCGTGGCCGCCGCGGAGCGCGCGGGTCTGCAGGTCGCCGCCGCCGGAACGCACCCGTTTTCGAGCTGGATCGACCAGATCATCTCTCCCGGGGAGCGCTACGAGCACATTGTCGAAGAGATGGGGCAACTGGCGAGGTCGCTGCTGATTTTCGGGATGCACGTGCACGTGGCCATGCCGGACCGGCAGACCACCATCGACCTGATGAACGGCGTACGCTACTTCCTGCCGCACCTGCTGGCGCTTTCGACCAGTTCGCCTTTCTGGATGGGCCGAAACACAGGACTTAAATCTTTTCGCACCACGGTGTTCCGCCGATTCCCGCGAACCGGCGTGCCGGAGCAGTTCGAGTCTTGGAGCGCTTACGAGAATTTCGTGAATCTGCTGGTCAAACTGCACTGCATCGACAACGGCAAGAAAATCTGGTGGGACGTGCGCCCGCACCCGATGTTCGGAACGCTGGAATTCCGGATGTTCGACGTATGCACCAAAGTCGAGGAGGCGGTGGCCATTGCCGCGCTGGCGCAAGCGATCATCGTGAAGCTGCACCGGCTGTATACATTGAACCAGGGCTGGAGGCTCTATCGCCGGGCGCTCATCGAGGAAAATAAATGGCGCGCGGCGCGCTACGGCGTCGATGGCAAGCTGATTGACTTCGGAAAAGAAGCAGAAGTGGACATGCGCCGGTTGGTTCCGGAACTGCTGGCACTGGTGGACGACGTGGTGGATGAGCTCGGAAGCCGCAGCGCCGTCGAATACGTCCACACCATCCTGAAGGAAGGCACCAGCGCGGACCGCCAACTGCGCGTCTATCGCGAAACAGGAGATCCGAAAGCGGTCGTGCGCCATCTGGTTGCCGAGACCCGCGCCGGCGTGACCGAGCCGCGCCCTTCCTCGGCGCACGCGGTGAATTAACGGGATCGCGCAAGGTAATACCACAGCTTCCTGGCAGGAGCGCGCAAATGAAAAAGATCGGCCTTCTCTGCGGGCGGGAATACAGCTTTCCTCCGGCGTTTATCGTGCGAGTGAACGAACTCGGCAAGAAAGACGGCGTTGCCGCGGAATTTGTGAAGCTGGGCGGCACGCGCATGGGCGAGCCGGCGAGGTACAGCGTGATCGTCGACCGCATCTCGCACGAAGTCCAGTATTACCGCGGCTTTTTGAAGTACGCCGTTCTCGAAGGCACCTACGTCATCAACAATCCCTTCTGGTGGACGGCCGACGACAAGTATTTCAACTATTCGGTCGCGACGAAGCTGGGAATCGCCATCCCCAAGACGGTACTGCTCCCGCAAAAGGGCTATCCGAGCGACGTGGACATCACTTCGGAGTCGCTCCACAACCTGGAATACCCCATCGACTGGGATGGGTTGCTCGATTATGTCGGGCGGCCGGCGATTCTCAAGCCTTTTTCCGGCGGAGGATGGAAGCACGTCTATAAGGTCCACAACAAACAGGAGTTATTGGCGGCCTACGACCAGACCTCGCCGTATTGCATGACGCTGCAGGAATTCATCGATTTCACGCAATACGTGCGCTGCTTCACGTTTGGCAAGACTGACATTGTCCCCGTCCATTACGACCCGAAGGAGCGCAAATACCTGGTCGACCACGCGTACTTAACCTCGGAACTGGGCGTGCGCATCGTGAACGACGCGCAAACCATCAATCAGGCGCTCGGGTACGAAATGAACACCATCGAGTTCGCGGTGAAGGACGGCGTGCCCTATGCCATCGACTTCCTGAATCCCGCGCCGGATTTTGAGCGCGACCGCATCACGGAATTCTATTTTGAGCTGGTCGTGGAAAAAATGGCTCGGCTGGTGATCGACCGCGCTCTCTACGGGCAGACCTACTCTTCCTGGCCGCGCTGGGAAGAAATGCTGGGGATCGGGACGGCCGCGGGATTCACGGGGACGCCCAAGGGCGCAACGGCAGGGCAAAAACCCGCCGCTGTGTTGGCCTCGGGTTCGCTGCAAGGTTCGTAGTGCCGTGACCATCGCTCCGCAACCCTCGGTTCTTCCTCCTTCCGAGGAGTGGCATGAAATCCTGAAGCCCATGCTCCTGCGTATGCCGGGCCTCCCCGAGGATTTGTTTGGGCGCATGCGCAAGGCCAAGTTGACCTTCGGTGACCGGGTTCATTGTCCCTTCCTCCGGCCATTCTTTCTTTCACCGGCAGACGAAGAACGGGTGCGAACGGTCGCGGAGAGGATCGCCGAGCTCGGCGAACGCGTCGTAACGGTGGCCTTGGGCGACAAGCACATCTTTGCTCAGTTGCACTTGAGCGAAGAAGAGGAACGCTTGGCGCGCATCCACGTGGGCTACGGCCCTGCGAGCACGGCCTCGCGCTTGGACGCCTTCCTGCTGCCCGATTCGCTGAAATTTGCCGAGTACAACGCGGAATCACCCGCCGGCCCAGGTTACGCGGAAACGCTCGCTGAAATTTTCAACGAACTCCCGATGATGGGTCAGTTCGCCCGGAAATACGAAGTGCAGCCCTACGCGCTGAGCGCCAAGCTGCTCGAAGCGCTGCTCGAGAGCTATCGGGATTGGGGCGGCTCCGCGCAAAAACCGCAAATTGCCATCGTGGACTGGGAAAAAGTTCCAACGTGGAGTGAATTTGAGATTCTCCAGGCGCGCTTCGAAAAGAAGGGCATACCGACGCTCATCGCCGACCCACAGCAGCTCGAATGGGACGGGAAGTCGCTGGCTGCGGAGGGCCAGCGGATCGATCTGGTCTACCGGCGCGTGCTTATCAATGACATCGTCGCCAAGCCGGGGGAATGTTCTGCGCTGGTCAAAGCGTACACGGCGGGCGCGGTGTGCGTGGCGAACAACTTCCGCTGCAAGATCCCGCACGTGAAGGCTTTTTTTGCGGTCCTCACCGACGAGCAAAACGGCGCGCTTTTCTCGCTGAGCGAGCGCGAATTGATCCGCAAGCACATTCCCTGGACGCGCGTGGTTGCGGACGTAAAGACGGCGCACTACGGCCGGACCATTGAGCTGCTGGCATTCGTCCGCCAACACCGCGAAAACCTCGTGCTCAAGCCCAGCGATGAATACGGCGGTTCGGGCGTGACGCTGGGCTGGGAAACAAGCGAAGCCGGGTGGGATGAAGCCATCGAGCGCGCGCTCACCGCGACGAACGGCGTGTGGATCGTGCAAGACCGCATTCCCACGCGGCGCGAAGTGTTCCCCTACATCCTGCCGGCGGGTCGCGTGGACTACCGCGAGATGCTGGTGGACTTTGCGCCGTACTTGTTCCGGGGAAAGCTTTGCGGGTTCCTCACGCGGCTCAGCTCAACGGGGCTCGCCAACGTCACGAGCGGCGGCGGGCAGGTGCCCGCGTTCTGCGTCAGCCCAAAAACATGACCTCGAGCGTTCGAAGCATCGGCGGGCTTTGCTCCGTCCTCCCGGCAGTTCGAGAGAAGCCACCGAACAATGACAGGGTTAGAAAATCGTTGTGATTCAAGTACACTAATTTGCATGAGCTTCGGCGCTCCTGATCCGGAACTGATGCCCGGCGCGCGCAACGCCGTGGAAACGTGCCTCGGTGTGCGTTCGGGCGAAAACGTCGCGTTGATCGCCGATGAGACGAGCCGCGCCGTGGCCGCGAGCATGGCCGCTGCGCTCGATGAACGCGAAGCCCGCGCGACGCGACTCTTGCTGGAGGAGTTTGGGCCTCGGCCGATGGCGGCGGCGCCAGCGGAAGTCTTGGGCGCCCTGGAGAGGGCAGATGTCGGCGTCTTGTGCATGGCCCCGCAACCGGGCGAACTCGCGGCGCGCATGGCCATCGTCGAAGTCGTCGAGCGCCGCCAGATTCGCTACGCGCACATGGTCGGCGTGACGCCCGAGATCATGCAGCAAGGTATGCGCGCGGACTACCGCATGGTGGACCGCTTGAGCGAGAAGCTGCGTGAACGCTTGCTCGGCGCCGAGACGCTGAGGGTAAAAACCGAGGCGGGCACGGAGTTTGCCGCGCACTTTGACCGGCGGCTCGATTGGGTGAAGACCAGCGGGCTGATCGACCCGCGCTACTGGTCGAATCTGCCGGCAGGCGAGGTTTTTACAACTCCGGCAACCGTGGATGGCACGTTCGTCTGTGATGCGACTGTGGGCGATCACTTCTGCGGGAAATTCGGCGACCTGCAGTCTACGCCGCTCCGGCTGGCGATCAGGGCCGGGCGGCTCGTGGACGCAGCCTGCGAGCGCAAGGACCTGCAGCAGGAGTTCTGGGAGTATTGCCACACCGACGAAAACAGCGACCGCGTCGGAGAGCTGGCCTTCGGAACGAATCTTGGATTGACCGAAATGATCGGCGTGCTGCTCCAGGACGAAAAGTTTCCCGGCGTGCATCTCGCCTTTGGCGATCCCTACGGCAGCCAGACTCACGCGGACTGGAAATCCACGACGCATGTGGACGTGCTCACCCGCAAGTGCGACGTCTGGATCGATGACCAGCAGGTCATCGAAAAGGGCCGCTATCAGCTCGCATACCTCGGGCTATCGTAATTCTTGCTTGGGGATATTCCGGTAATCTCAAGCCCGGGCAGTGCGTAGTTCAGTTCAAAGAACGACATTCCCGTAAGGAGCCAGTCATGCGGAACCAAATTGTGGGCACGACCATGCCGGTCCTGGAGTTTACGCTGGATCCGAATGATTCGATCATTTCCGAAGCAGGCCAGCTCTCCTGGATGGGCAGCTCGATCGAGATGACCACGCATACTCAGTTTGGCGGCGGGGGAGGCGTGTTGGGCGCATTAAAGCGCGTTGTGGGCGGCGCAACGCTTTTCATGACCGAATACCGCGCAGTGGGAAGGCCGGGCGAGCTGGCCTTTGCCGCAAAACTTCCGGGACATATTGTGCCCGTCGAAGTCGGACCCGGCCGCGAATACATGATTCACCGCCACGGATTTCTCTGTTCGACCTCGCTTGTCCAGCTTGGCGTGGGTTTCCAGCAGTCACTGGGGGCGGGGATTTTTGGCGGAAGCGGTTTCCTGCTGCAACGTGTGAGCGGACAGGGAACGGCGTGGCTAGAACTTTCCGGGGAATTGATCGTGAAAGACCTCGAGGCGGGTGAGACGCTGCGGGTCCATCCGGGGCATGTCGGGGCGTTCCAGACCAGCGTGAATTTCCAGATCACCACGGTGCCGGGAATCAAGAACATGATTTTTGGCGGGGACGGAATTTTTCTGGCGTCCTTGACGGGTCCGGGCCGTGTTTGGCTGCAGACCTTGCCGATCGCCAAGCTTGCCCATGAGCTCATGGAGTATATGCCCATCGAGTCCAATAAGGCCGTTCAAGGCGGGGTAGTTGGAGGAATTATAGGCTCCATCCTGGACCGAGACTGACAAGCAAGCGTTACGCCCTGGTTAAGCGCGTTAAATTCAGAACAATCTCCCGACATATTCGCGCATCTGGTGCTTCCAGTAGGGCCAGTCGTGCCCGCCTTGCGGGCCCCAGTTGTCGAGCGAGTGGCGGATGCCCTTGCCGGATAGAACCTCCGAGAGGCGATACGTGGGCCCGCTGTTCTCCCAGGAACCCGTGCCGGTCGAGATGTGGATGTCGCAAGTCGCGATCTGCTCGTAAAACCACGGGTCGCTCATGTTTGCGAGGTAATCGACGGGATTGTTGAAATAAAAGTTGTCGTCGTACATGCCGTCCATGAAATTGCGCAGATCGTAGACGCCGGACATGGCGAAGCAGCGCTTGATGACGTCGGGATGTTTGAAGAGCGAATTCGCCGCATGATACGCGCCAAAAGATGCGCCCATCGTGGAGATGACGATGCCCTGCGTCTGGCAATTGTTCCAGATGAAGGGCACGACCTCTTCGCGCAAATAAGAGTCGAACATGGCCTGCACGTAGCTGCGGTGGAACGGATGCCCGCCTTTGTTGTAAAAGCTGAGCCCATTGATGGAATTCACCGCATAGAATTTGATTATGCCGCCGTCGATGAAGTCGCCGAGCGCGCCCACCATGCCCTGGCCTTCGAGTTCCCATTCATCGCCGGCGCTGGTCGGAAAACCAAGCAAGGGCGCGCCCCAGTGGCCGTAGACCACGACGCCAAGCTCCAAGCCGAGCCGCTGGGAATACCAGCGCTGGTATTCGCGTTTCATTGGTCGCCTCTTGCTTGCCGCGGGGAGAGAAAGTATGCCAGCATGAGCGGGTCCTGGGCAACGACTGAACGGAATTGCCGGTTCGCCACAACATCTCCCAAAAGGCGAGCATCTTTGCCGGCAGAAGCATCGACCTTCAAGAGTAGGAGCGAAAGTTCATGGCCGCATCCACAGCGAAATCCAAGCCAAGCCCGGAACGCATTTTCAATACCATGGTCGCGTTTCAGGAAACCGAGGCGCTGAAAGCGGCGATTGAGCTGGACATCTTCACGGCCATTGCGGAAGGCGCGAACACCGCCGAATCGCTGGCTGGTAAAACCGGGACGTCGGAGCGCGGCATGCGAATTCTGTGCGATTACTTCACGGTGAAAGAATTCCTGACAAAAACAAACAACCAGTATTCGCTCACCGAGGACGCCGCAACTTTTTTGAACCGCCATTCGCCGGCCTGCCTCGCCTCGATGATCAACTTCCTGGCCAGTCCATGGAGCCGAAAGAATTTCGCAGCGCTGGCAGAGGCGGTGCGCAAAGGCGGGACGGCCGGCGAGACCGGAGACCATACCAAGGCGCATGAAGAAGTATGGTTAAACTTTGCGCGCTCCATGGCGCCGCTGACGATACCGGCGGCAGAGTTTATCGCCGGACTGAGCGGCGCCGCCGAAGCCAAGCCTTCGAAAGTTCTGGATATCGCGGCGGGGCATGGAATGTATGGCATCACCGTGGCGAGGCGCAATCCGAGAGCAGAGATCGTTGCCGTTGATTGGCCCGGCGTCTTAGAAGTTGCCAAGGAGAACGCCAAAAAACTTGGCGTGGCGGAACGCTATACGACGCGGCCGGGAAGCGCGTTTGAGGTCGAATTTGGCAACGGTTACGACTTCGTTCTGCTGACAAACATCTTTCATCATTTCGATGTGCCCACTTGCGAGAAACTGATGCGCCGCGTCCATCGAGCGCTGAAGCACGGGGGCCAAGCCATGACGCTCGAATTTGTTCCGAACGAGGACCGCGTCTCCCCGCCCATGGCGGCCGCTTTTAGTCTGGTGATGCTGGCGGGTACAGACAGAGGAGACGCCTATACCTTCGCGCAATATGAGAGGATGTTCGGCAATGCCGGGTTCGCAAGAACGACCTTGCATCCCGTTCCGGAAGTACCGCAACAAGTTCTGCTTTCAGAGAAATAGGAATCCCATGAGGAAAAGTGCCAAACCGGCAGGCAAGAAGACCACTTCGAGCAGCAACGATCGGGCATTGCGCGAACACCTCGTCTATCTTTTGAAAGGCGGCGGCGCGCACGTCCATTTCATGGACGCCGTCGAGGGCTTCCCCGAGGCCAAACGCGGAGCCTTTATAGCGGGACTGCCGCATACCGGCTGGCAGCTCCTGGAACATTCGCGGATCGCGCAATGGGACATCCTGGAATTCAGCCGCAATCCCAAGCATGTTTCCCCCGGATTTCCCGAAGGGTACTGGCCGACAACGCCTGGGCCGGCGAATGAGGCCGCGTGGCACAAGTCCGTGGAGGCATTTGTGCGAGATCTCGAGGAAATGATCAGTCTCGTGAAGAATCCGAAGACCGATTTGTTCGCCAGGGTTCCCCATAGGGACGGCCAGACGATCTTGCGCGAAGCGTTGCTCGTGGCGGACCACAACGCCTATCATCTCGGCCAACTCGTCGATCTCCGGAGGGCGCTCGGAGAATGGCCAACCCCGTGAAAACCCCATGATGGCCCGTGATTCGCTCGAACCTCGGGAAACCGGGAATGGTGTTAGCATGGTGGGCTGACGCTTGACCGCTTTTGGACTCGTTTTCATTCCTTTGGAGGGCGAGCAGCCATGATGCACATCGAAAATATTTCCGAAAAAACGCAAGAATTCTCGGGCAGCCGGCGCGGATTTTTGCAGGGCATGCTTGGCGCTGGCGCCTTTGTATTGAGCGTGCGCTGGATGCCCGACCAGCTGTTGGCCGCCACCGTGAATGGCAACCCCGCCGACGCCATGAGCAAGGCGGTGCTGCACCCCGGCGTTTACTTGGCCGTCGATACGGACGGAACGGCCTATGTCGTGGCGCATCGCTCGGAAATGGGAAACGGCGTGCGAACGTCCTTGCCGCGCATCGTTGCGGACGAACTCGACGCGGACTGGGCGCGCGTGAAAGTTGTGCAGGCCACAGGCGATGAGAAATACGGGGACCAGGATACCGACGGCTCGCACTCGGTCGTCAGCTTCTTTGTGCCTTTGCGCGAAGCCGGTGCGACGGCGAGGCTGATGCTGGTCCGCGCGGCCGCCAAGCAATGGAATGTTCCGGAAGCGGAATGCTCCACGGAATTGCACATGGTGGTCCACAAGAACTCCGAGAAGAAGCTGGGGTACGGAGAACTGGCGGCCGCCGCAGCGAAACAGGAGGTGCCTAAGAAGGAGGAACTTAAACTCAAGCCCCGCAGCGCATGGCGGTACATCGGAAAAGATACCGCCGGTTACGACCTGAAGGACTTGTGCACAGGCAAGGGCGTCTTTGGGCAGGACACCCACATGGCGGGGATGCTATATGCGAGCGTGCTGCATCCTCCGGTGTTGGGCAGTGCCGTGAAATCGGTGGACGACAAGGCGGCGCTGCTCGTCGGCGGGGTCAAGCAGACGGCGACCATCCCTACCTTCAAGCCTCCGGTTCTGTATCAGGCCCTCGGCGGGGTGGCGGTGCTCGCCGACAACACCTGGGCCGCCATGCAGGGCAGAAAGAAATTGCAGGTCGAGTGGGAAGAGAGTTCTCACCGCGTCTTCAATTCCGGCGCCTATCGGAAACAGTTGCAGGAGACCGCGCAAAAGCCCGGAAAAGTCGTGCGTGAAGTAGGAAACGTGGACGCGGCGTTTGCGCAAGGCGGCAGGATCATCGAAGCCGAATACTACGCCCCGCTGCTCGCGCATGCTTCGATGGAGCCGCCGGCGGCGCTCGCGGTTTACCGCGATGGAAAGGTAGAAGCCTGGGCGCCCACGCAAAGCCCCGTGGGCGCGCGCGATGCCATTGCGGCAGCGGTGGGTGTGCCGAAGGCAGACGTGACGGTGCACGTTACTTTGCTGGGTGGCGCGTTTGGGCGAAAATCGTTCCCGGACTACGCGGTGGAGGCAGCGGTGCTCTCGAAAAAAACGGGGAGACCGGTGAAGGTCGTCTGGAGCCGCGAGGACGACATCAAATTCGACACCTACCACTCCGTTTCGGCGATGTATATGAAGGCTGCGCTCGGTGCGGATGGAAAGCCGACCGCCTGGCTGCAGCGCACCGTGTTTCCTCCGATCGGCTCGACCTTCAATGCCGATGCGGTCTATTCCGACGCCGGGGAACTCGGGCTGGGTTTCTCCGATCTGCCGTTCGCGATCCCCAATCATCGCTCCGAGAACGGACCGGCCACGGCGCATGTGCGAATTGGATGGTTCCGGTCGGTGGCTAACATCTATCACGCCTTTGCGATTCAGTCGTTTGCCGATGAACTGGCGCATGCGGCCGGGAAAGACCCGCTTGAGTATTCCCTCGAGCTTCTGGGAGCGGACCGCATTATTCCGAAAAGCGAGTTGCCGAAGGACTATGAGAATTACGGGCAGCCTTATGAGCAATATCCCATTGACACGGCGCGGTTCCGACGGGTGCTGCAATTGGCGGCGGAAAAATCCGGCTGGGGCAAGAAGAAACAAGGCCAGGGATTCGGGATGGGCTTGGCGATGCACCGGAGTTTCCTGACCTACGCGGCGTCGGTCGTGCAGTTGCAGCTAAACGATGCGGGCAGAGTCGAGATTCTGCGCGTGGACACGGCCCTCGATGCGGGGACGGTGGTAAACCCGGACATGGTGCGTAATCAATTTGAAGGCGCGGCAGTGATGGGAACCAGCATCGCCTTTTACGGGGAAATCACCGCGACGAATGGCGCCATTGACCAGTCGAACTTCAACGATTACCCGGTCGCGCGCATGAATACCGCTCCGCGGGAAATCCACGTGCACGTCGTGGAAAGCGACGCGCCTCCGGGGGGTATCGGGGAGCCGGGCCTCCCCGCGATAGCGCCCGCGATCTCGAACGCGGTTTTTTCGGCCAGCGGAAAGCGCATCCGCGAATTGCCGCTGTCCAAAGCGGGATTGGCTTAACAACTCTCTTTGAAAAGCAGGCGGCGCACACCGAGCTATTCGACCAGTTGCAGGTTGAGGGCAATGCGCACGCCGTTGACGAGCACGACGCTCTGGTCGAGCAACTGCTGGTTGGTGATTTCCGCATTGACGAATTTCTTAAGCTCGGCGCGCGGGCAGATGAACTCGACGGCTTCGGAGGTTTCCTTGGCCGTCGGCGAAAGCTTGTTAAGCACGGAAAAGTCGAACAGCTCGAACTCCACATCCGGCGAAATGCGCTCCGAAATGTCTTTCAGCAGCGGCGCCAGGAAAAGGTCGAAGCTCTCGGCGGCCCGCTTGTAAATCGAGCCCCTCGCGGGCGCGAATTGCCGCGAATTCTTCAGGGTCATCTCGAGTGCGATCTGGTCGTGGAAAAGCACAAAGGTAGGCGGCGCGTACGCGACGAAACGAAATTTCGCTGCGCCTTCTTTCGCGAGCGCGCTCAACTGCGATTGATATTTTTCTTCGAGGCGGTCCGCGTCCGCTTGCGTTAGCCGAGGAGTTTCTGGCGAGGGATCGGCCGCTCGAGGTGCAGCGGGCTTGGCGCCGGCCGGGGCTGCGGGAGCAGCCGGAGGAGGATTCACCGGCTTCAGCAGCACGGAATGCGAGGTCAGTGCGGAAGAGCGCGCTGACGAGGCGGCATCCGGATTGGCGGGAATGGACCGCCGAAGCGTCTCGACATTCAGCGGATCGCGCTCGGTTAGCGACAGGCCGTAGTCCACCCCGCTCACAAACACTTTCGAGCGGTTCAGGATTTCCTGGCGCTCCGGATCGCTGCTCGCGCGCGAGATTGCCCAGGCGTCCGCGCGGTCAAAGACCACCACCAGGGTTTCTTTCCCTTCAAAATCGTAGCTTCGGTTGTTGGTGCGCGCGTGATGCGCGATCTCGAAGCCGATTCCATCGCACGGCAAATCTTCCGGCAGAGCCGCGGTGACCACCTGCAAAATCGGAAGGATCACGGAACGAAAGGTAGCGGTTGCGCGTTCGTTTTGCGTCAGGCGAAGCGTGTCGTACGCCGCGTTGTAATTTCCGCTGACCTTCAGTATCGCGCGGTCCTTGAAGCGCACAAACTCCAGTCCCCGCGTATCCGCTTCCGCCTGTTTTGCGGGATCGAGACCGACGTAGCGGCTCAGATAAAAAGGAAAAGGGAATTTGGTTTTGGCGACGGAGTGGTTGATTGCGATCAACTGCTGGAAATGAGCCTGCTCGAGAGCTTGCAGGTCGGGATTCAGGACTTCGCTGGGGCTCACCTGCGCCGAGGCCGGCATGGCACAAAACGCGAGCAACGGCAACGCGAGCAGAGTCTTCTTGCTTTGAAAACCTAGGGAGCGTGCGGATTTCATGGGCCGAAAAAGTATCTCCTATCTGGCCGAATATTGCGATCCGGGCCGGCCGGGAGGCTGGTACGGCGGCTGGGCGATCGCGCGCGTGAAAGCGATGACCGAGCGGATTTCCTCCGGCGAGAGCGTGCGCCCGTAAGGCGGCATCATCGCCGATTTTCCCAAGGCGCTGCCGCCGAGGGTGATGATGTTCCCGAGGTACTCGTCGCTCTCGGCGTTGAGCGTTGCGCCGTCGTCGAGCAGTGCCGGTACCGGCGTGAGGTTCGAGCGATTTGACGGGCCCGCGGGGGTCGAGTCCGCGTGGCACCACACACAATATTGGTAGAAGACGCGCTTACCCTGAGCTTGCTGGTAGCCGAGTGGAATCATTTTTGTGGAATCGTTCCAGTCCGCTTCCGAATCATACGCTGCGAGAAGCGGGTCGACCTTTGCAGTTCGAGCGTGCTTGCGGCAGCCGGAGGCACCGCAAAGAGCGGCGACACCGAGAGCAGCCACTGCCAAGTTGCGGATTCTCATCGCCCTGCCCCCTGCTCGGAAGCCAGGGCTCCGATGTTGACGGCGGTCTTCTGCGGCTTGATTCCTGCGCGCAGCGTCACGAGGTAGGCGGTCAGCGCCAGAATCTCTTCGTCTGTGAAGTTTCGGCGCGGTTCAATGGAATCCGGAATCAACGCTTGAGGATTTCTGAGCCAGGCTTCGATCCAAGCGGGCGTCAGCCAGCCTCCGGCATTACTCAGGTTGGGACCCACGTATCCGCCAGAGCTGCCGATCGTGTGGCAGGACTGGCACTGATATTTCACCTCATAGAGCTGCTTGCCAAGCGTGGCCATCGCCGGAGTGAACTCCTTGGCGTCCTTGCTTGCCGGGTTCACCGCCGGATGCTGCATGACCAAGGCGAGGTAATCGGCCAGCGTGGCCGCGTCCTTGTCGCTCATGTTGAGTTGCGGCATGCGCAAAATGAGCGTCGGGCGCAATGTCTGCGGGCTCTTCAGGAACTCCACGAGCCACTGCCGCTCGGCGCGGCTGCCTTCGTAGGTCAGGTCGGGCGCCAAGTCGCCGCCGTAGCCATTGAATTTGTGGCAGGCGTAGCACTTATAGCGTTCGTAGACTTCGGCAAACGAGCCGGTGGCGCGGAAGGAGGATGGTTTGCGCGGCACGAGGAGGTTTTCGAAGGCGCTCGTTGGCGGCGCGCCTTTCATGCTAAGCAACGCCGTGGTGACGGCGTCGAGATCCGGTTGATTCCAACTGTATCGCGGCATGCGCGCCGCAGGATTGACCGAAACGGGATCCTCGAGCTTGGCCTGGATGTAAGAGACCAGGTTGTGCGGAATTTTCGCCGCGCCGAATTCGAGTTCCGAGGCGTTTTTTCCTCCGAGCGCGCTCAAGTCCGGCCCAAAATCTTTTTGCGGGTTCACGCCTTCGATGGTGTGGCAGCTCGCGCAACCTTTCTCAATAAACAGCCCGCGCCCGAGCTGGATTTCCTCATCCGCTGGCGGATCGAGTTTCGGAACGTCGCTGAGCAAATCGGAATCAACCAGCTTTGTCGTGATGTACTGGCTGACTTTGTACAGGTCCTCATCCGACCAGCCGTAGCGCGTCATGCGCGTGTGCGGCAGATAGGCCTCCGGATCGCGCAGCCAGGCGATCAGCCAGTCCGTATTGACCTTGCTGCCCACTTTTGTGAGCTCGGGGCCAATATCGCCGCCGATCAGCTTCGTTTCTCCGGCGCGCGTGACGGCCAGCGAGTGACAGGTGGTGCAGAACATCTGCCGGAAGCGAAGCTCCCCTTGCGAAATCAGTTCCGGATTTTTGCTCCAGGCGGCAACGACGGCCGGAGAAATCTTGTACGGCCGAAGCGCCTTTGCTTTTTGAACGCTGAGGTAAGCCGCCAGCGCGCGAAGTTCCGTCTCGCTGAGCCGGAACTTTGGCATGCGCGGCTCTTCCTCGGTTTCGTAGCCATTGACGGTGACGTTGCCGTCCTTGTCCACAATCGTGCGCGGTTCCTTGAGCCATTTGTAAATCCATTCGCGGCTGACTTTCGTGCCGATGCTCGTGAGGTCCGGGCCGAGCATCGCGGGCCGCTCGATGCCCTGCATTTTGTGGCAACCTTGGCAATTGAATTCGGCCAGGAGCTGGCGGCCGCGCGCAAGCTGCGGCGTTTGCGGCAGATCGGATTGATGGCAGGTTCCGCAGGAAGCCTGGATGAAGTGCGTGGGCAAGACCGGCTGCTCCCAGGCGAGCGTGGACTCGTGAGCTTCGGCGACTTCCGTGGCCGGCCCCTGGCCGCGATGACAAATCGTGCAGCCCCACTCGCGCATGTTGTGCGGAATCGGCGGATGCGCGCGAAAAGGCTGCGGAACAGACTTATCCGCAAGGCTCGATTGCGTGATTCCCTGATGGCAGGTGGTGCAGCGGTCGACCACGTTCATTCCGGGGAGCCAGATTTGATCAATGCCCGGGCTGTAATCGGCGGTCAGCCGCTTCGTATCCGGGCGACCCTGCGCAAAGCGCAGATAAGAACGTTTGTACTGCTTCCACTCGCGGCGGTAGTCCTTGAAAGGCGAAATGGCCAGCACGGCCAGGAAGATCAGGCTCAAGACCGCAAAAACGAAGCGCATGCGGTCGGTTACCTTGCCCATCGCTTCAGCCGGCATAGGTCCCCCAAGGCCACACCCAAGACCAGCCTGGGCCGCGGAAGAAGGTGCCCACAGCGGTCAGGCAAACGGCGACAGCAATGAACCAGGTCATGATCCACCAGGAGAGTGGCTTGCTGCCCAACGATCCTAACCATCCTTTCCGCGCCTGCCTGCCGGTGTAGGAGATCACCAGGAGCGTGGCCAGTAACGCGGTCGGCACAAAAATCGTCCAGGCATGAAACCCGGCGAGCAACGCGAGGAGCATGAGCGCCACGATCAAGATGGTGCGCAGATGTTGCGCAGGGTGGTACGCCCAGAGGGCCCGGCCCTCGATGTTCACGTTGAAATAAGGAATGAAGATCAGCGCGACAACGACGAGGGTGGGGATCAGGATGCCGGCCACAAACGGCGGGAAAAAGTGCAGCAATTCCTGGAGGCCCAGAAAGTACCACGGCGCTTTGGCAGGGTTGGGGGTGAGCAGCGGATTGGCGAGCCGCTCGAGCGGCGCGTCCCAGACGAGCGCCACGATCACCATGGCGATCACCAAAACCTGAAATGCAATCGCCTCGCGGATCAACAGATGAGGGAAGGTCATCAACTGCGGGCCGCGCTCGCCCACGACCTTGGCGGATGTCTTCTTCGTGACGAAGACAACGCGCCGCGGCTCTTTCTTCGCATCCGAACTAAGCCCGGTTTCGATTTTATTCTTTTCCATCTTCGTCCTTGGGCTTGACGGTCAAACCGCCGTCTTTTTGCACGCGCCAGAAATGAATTCCGATCAATACAAAGGCGGCAAGCGGAAGAATCACGACGTGAAGCACGTAAAAGCGCAGCAAAGCGTTTTCTCCCACGATGTTGCCGCCGAGAAGCAGGAAGCGCACTTTGTGCCCGATGAACGGCATGGCGGAAATGATATTGGTGCCGACGGTGACGGCCCAGAACGCAAGTTGATCCCAGGGCAGCAAATAGCCGGTGTAACTGAGGAACAGGGTCAAGAGGAGGAGCACCACCCCGACAACCCAGTTGAATTCATGAGGAGGTTTGTAGCCGCCACGGTAGAAGACGTGAAACATGTGCCAGAAGACGGCGAAGACCATCAAGTGCGCGGCCAGGCGGTGGAGATTCCGCAGGAATACGCCGTTCGCAACGACAAATTGGAGGTCCTTCATGTCGCGGTAGGCGTTTGGCGCCGCCGGATGGTAATAAAACATCAGCAAGATTCCGGTGACGAACAGAACGATGAAGAGGATGAAAGAAATCGACCCGAGATAATAGGAAGCGCGCACGCGGAGCGACTTTTCGCGAACTTTGACCGGCATCCAGTGGAGGAACAGGTTCCCGAAAATCGCCAGGCTGCGCGTGCGGTTGGTATTGGCCGGGCCGCGGCGGAAGACGGACTTCCACACTTTCGTCTCGCGAAGGTTGTGGAGGGCGGATTGAAAACAGCTAGCCATGTTTCCCTCAAACTTTCAAAACCTGCGAAGCCTTGATGATTTGCAGCTTGTCCACGACCAGCTCGCCGTCGGCCGTGAGAGAAATCGCAAAGTGAGGAAGCGGCCGCGGCGCGGGCCCTTCGATCTTTACGCCGTCGGGACGAAATGTGCTGCCATGGCACGGGCAGGCAATCATGTCCGCGTCCGGTTTCCATTGCGTGATGCAGCCAAGGTGCGTGCACACGGCGGACACTGCGTAAAAGCCCTCCGGCATGCGCACGATGTAAACCTGCTGGTCCTGCAAGAACGTGACGGAATGCACGGGATAAAGGTCGGGATTACCGGCGCGAAACGTGGTGGAAGGCTCGAACAAAACATTGGGCGAAAAATATTGATAAGTTACCGCGACCGAGCCGAGGCCCGCGATGCCGAGCGCCCCCATGGTGATCTCGTTGAGAAAATCGCGCCGCGTGACTCCCTGGCCCACCGGGATGGCGAGCGGCGAACCCGCAACCGAAGATGTTTTTGTGTCGCTCATGATGGGAGAGTCATCTCCTCGCTTTGCGCTAAACTCGGGTCGTGATCGAAAACCTCGAAAGCTTCCATGGTGATGGTGTGCACCGGGCAGCGCTCGGCGCAAAGGCCGCAGCGGATGCAAATCGTCTCATCCTTGACCATCACCGAGCCTTGCGAAGCTCCCAGCTCCGCTGGCGAAAAGTGCAGCAGTTCGTTCGCGCGCGCTTCGGAAGTGGAGGCGAGTTGCTGGCGCGTCTCACCGGAGAATTCGAATTGGCTTAAGGGAACGAGCTCGAGACAGTTTTCCGGACAGACATCCACGCAGCCGCCGCAGAGGATGCATTCGCTGCCGTTGGCTTCATTCCCTTCGAAGATCGTATTGATCCAGCACTGCAAACAGCGTGAAGCTTCCCTCCGCGCCTGCTCTTCCGTGAATCCGGTCTCCACCTCGGAAACACCGGTGCGCCGTTCGAGAGGAATTGTGGGAACGGCCAGGCGGGAATACTCGTCGTATTCCTCGGCCATTTGGTGATGGTCGAGGACACTGATTTGCACGAACTGCGGCTTGGGTTGCCACTCCGGCCCGCGAAGGAACTTGTCGATTTGCTCGGCGGCCTTTTTGCCGTCAGCAACCGCATTGATGATGAGCCGGGGCCCGAAGGCGATGTCGCCTGCGGCAAAAATCCCTGGCGCAGCGGTCATCAGCGTTGCGGGATCAATCTTCAAAGTGCCTTGGCGCGTGGTTTCGATGCCATCGGAGGGTTTCAAGAAAGAGAGATCGGAAGCCTGCCCAATGGCGAGAATCACCGTGTCACAAGGAAGGATGGTTTCCGTGCCCTCGGCAAACTTCGGGTTGAAGCGCTTTTGCTCGTCAAAAACAGAGGTGCAGCGAATCACTTCAAGCCCGGTGAGTTTTCCGTTTTTGCCCACAAACTGTTTGGGGCCGAGGGAGGGATGAATCTTGATTCCCTCCCTCAGGCCTTCGTCGATCTCTTCCTCCGACGCGGGCATTTCCTCGCGAGACTCCAGGCAAACGAGATGGACTTCGCGGGCGCCCATTCGCAACGCCTGCCGCGAGACGTCCATGAATTCCTTCATGGCGACGTCCAACTCGCTGGAGGTCAGCTCGTTTGGAAGGACCACTCCGGTGATGTCCTTCATGAATTTTTGCTGCTGCTCGCGCATGGCGGAACGCGCCACGTCAATGGCCACGTTTCCCCCGCCGATAACGACAACTTGCTTGCCAATTTGGAAGCGATAGCCAAGATTGACATTCAGGAGAAAGTCGATGCCCTTCACCACGCCGTCTAGATCGTTGCCGGGAAGGTGGAGGTCGCGGCTGCGGTGCAGGCCGAAGGCCATCAAAATGGCTTGGTAGCCCTGGCGGCGGAGGTCTTCGAGGGAAAAGTCGCGGCCCAGCCGCGTATGGAGAAGCAGTTCCGGGCCAAGGTCGAGGATTTCGCGAATCTGTGCTTGCAAGACGTCGCGCGGCAGGCGGTATTCCGGAATGCCGAGGTGCATCATGCCGCCCGGCACGGCAGCAGCCTCGAAAATGGTAACCGGATAGCCGAGTAGTGCCAGATCGTGTGCGGCGGACATGCCTGCCGGGCCGGACCCGATGATGGCCACCTTTTCGGAGCGAGCGACACGCGGACGCCTCGAAAAAACGTCGATGGGGTTGCGTGACTCCGGCCCATGGCGCTCGGTCACAAAGCGCTTCAAGGCGCGAATGGAGATGGGCGCGTCAAACTGGCCTCGTCGGCAGGCTGGTTCGCAAGGATGACCGCAGACGCGGCCGCAGATCGAAGCAAAAGGATTAGGGACCCGGGCATAGCGATACGCCTCCTCGTACCTCCCCTCGGCGATGAGGGAGACGTAGCGGCCGGCCTGGGTATGGACGGGACAGGCCTGCATGCAGGGAAAGTTGGACTCGAGCCACTCGAGGTCCACCAATTTGGTTCGGGTCTTCAAGGAGCGCTCCGCGATCTCTGTCACCGCTACTTCTTGACCGTCAGTTCTACACTGGCTGTCGCACCACTCACATCCACTGCCTGCGTGGTTGGTTTCCCGTCCTCGCTCCAAGTCTTCAGCGTGTACTTCCCGGCAGGAATGTTCTTGATTTCAAAGTTGCCGTCCTTGTCGGTGACTGCGAAATAGGGAGTCGGGGTGACGACGACATAACCCGACATTTCCGGGTGCACGTTGCAGAGCAGGGATGCCACACCTACATCGTTGAATTGGAAAGGCTTCTTCTCGCCCTTTGGCCAGGTGCCCAGGTTGTGCGCCAGCTTCTTGTTGCCGCTGATGGAGGGCCAGTAGACGTTGTGCCCGACGGAGTCGCTGTTCAGGAATTCCACCGTAGTGCCCTGCTGGGCCGCAACGACGTGCGGAACAAACGCCATTTTCCGCTGGTCGACCACCACCGGATCTTTCGGAGCGTCAAATTTCTTGTCCGGAATGACATCCACGTACACCGCAATGTTCTCCGCAGACTTGATGCCCTGGACACTCACCTTGCCCTTGATTTCATTGGCCTTGACAACGCTGACCAATGCCAGAGTGAGACCTACAGCCACACCTTTTGCTGCGATTTTCACGAGACTCATGACATTCCTCTCTTGTTCGAATTCTTCCTGCACTTCAGACTTTCCAAAGCAAACTTGGTTTAGAAAACGTAGTCGATGCCCGCTTGGAAGGTGTTCGGACGGAAAAACAGGGTGTTTCCCGTCACGGGATCGCTATAGGGCTGGCCAAATGTGTATTGATATTCGCCGACGATCTTGATGTTGGCACGCGCCAGTATCTGGAAGCCTGGGCTGAAGCGATTGCGCGTCTGGTGTTCTGACGCTGGTGCGCCATTAATGAAGTCGGCGTGGGAGTTCACGGCGTCGTAATGGAACGTGCCGATGAGCCACGGATAGAACCAATAATTGGCGCCGGCGAAACCGCCGGAGAACTTCACCGCCGGCGCAGCGGCAATCGTCGCGGGCGGTCCCGCAGTGAACAAGTGGTTGTCGTCGTGGCCGTACATTGCGAGCCCGAATAGCTCCAGATGGCGGTACTTGAAGCGCAGGTCGCCGCCGACACGGTAGAACGGCTCTTCGACGGTGGTCAGAATGCCGGGGAAGGTCGTACCGTCCTGATTCTGCTCGTTCTTCCCGTGGTAATAATAGAAACCCAAGCGGATCGAAGTGTGGTCGCGGGGACCAGTTGGCCCGGCAGCCTGGATGGCGTTGCGGCTTTCCGGGTCACGCTCCAGATTGAATCTTTGGGAAAGGCGAACGTAAACATCTTTCGAACTACGGGCGGCGTCTCCCGCGTTGCTCCCGTTGATCACGGCCACCGACCAGTCAAAGTTTCCGTTGTTGGGCGTCCCGCCGAATTCGATGCCGCGTTGCGCCGAGCCAAAAATAACTGGATTGTTTGTCGTTGTACCCGTGGGTCCGAGGTTGGTTTGGCTGTAAATGTCATAAGGCGACAAATAAATCGTTTTCGCCTGCGTGAAGGGCAAATCCAGCTCGAATTGTCCGAACCGCACGTTCAACGCGTTCTTCGGCAATCCGATCCCATGGCCCAGATCGCTGTATTTCAGCCAACCGTCGCCCATGGCGCCGCTGGCATTCGCGGCGTCTACCGAAATGTCGTCGTCGATCCAGAAGGAAAGGTTTTGGCCGAAACTCCCAGCGCTGATGATCGTGAAGGTGTTGGGGGCGAACAAGTCGGTACGGGGAGTGAATCCAGTTTGGGTGATGAAGCCTGCGGGCTGCTTGCGGTTCAATGTGAAGTTACCCTCGTACCGGAAGGCAATGGGCAGAAAGCCCGGAATCTCGCCCGGGTACACGGCGCCGGGAAAAGCTTCTTTCTGGGCTTTCGAGCCAAGGAGAACTGGGGGTTCCTTGACGAAGGTTTCGTCATCTTTAGGGAACTTGAAGCCGTTTTTCTTGAATGCTTCCCCGAAGTCGTTCAATTCCGGATAGTTGTTGTGGCAGGTAGTGCAAGAGGTCTGGTACTTCCGGGAGAACGCAGGAATGGCAGAACTCTTGGGAGCCGACGCCAATACCGACGAGAGCACAACCAAGGCCGCAACTACCGCAAAGAAACTACTGTCCCGCGTATGGTATCTCATCACAATAGATCCTCCTGAATAAGTTCTAAGGCCAAGGCAACTTCCGTTCCCGCTGCGATCTGCCGATCTGCAGGCTTTGCTGGTCACAAGCCTGGACCGGCAGGGCAAATGGCGCAGTGCCATGCGTCACGCCGGAATGTGACGGACGTCACATTGCCATAGAGCAGGTGTTAAACCGCCGCTGGAGCCTGACTTCCGATATCCGAGGGATAAGTATCTTTGGAAGGCGCAGATACGTGGTGATGCAAGTCACATTCTCGCGTGACACGGGTCATATCCGCGAGGCCATGGATGATCTAGGAATAGTGATGAAGAGGTGGGCAGGCCACCGCCTAAGCGCTCCTCGCCGAGATCCGCGTTCTGGAAGTCGGCGAGAGTCTCCGCACGACAAGAAATGAATGGGAACGGCAGGCAGTTCCAAAATGGACCGAGCAGATGATTCGAATCAAAAGCGCGAAGACCTGGAACGCGCGATCCTGCAAACGAGTCGGGCAGGTTTTTTAGATCCTTGTTTGCTCCCCTTGTGATGCACGGAGGCGTTATGGAGACGATCAAAGTTGACCCCGAGCAGGAACAGGAAGGTTCAACAAGAGGGCCTATGAGCAAACGCTTCTGGTTTGTTCCCAAGGACAAGGCCGGCATAGTCCGGCGCGGATCTACTACGCGTGCCCCCTACGGTTTAGAAATCGTTGAGAGCTGCCTCAACTGTCCCCACCACGAGGAACGCCTGTTCTGCAATCTTTCCCCGGCCGCGTTGAAGCATTTGGAGACGATCACCGCCGCTGCCAGTTATCCCAAGGGCGCGACTTTGTTTGTGGAAGGCCAAAAGCCACGCGGGGTGTTCATTCTGTGCAACGGCCGCGTAAAGCTGTCGACTTCCTCGGCTGACGGTAAGACGTTGATCCTGCGCGTGCCCGAAAAAGGGGAGATTCTCGGACTTGCCGCTACCGTGTCGGGCCAGCCTTACCAAGCTTCAGCGGAAGTGCTGGAACCAGCGCAAGCGAATTTCATTGCTCGCAATGATTTCCTGGAGTTCTTGAAGGCTCACGGGGAAGCCGCGCTGCGCGTTGCGCAGCAACTCAGCGAGAACTACCACCTGGCGGTCGGAGAGATGCGGACCATCGGTCTTTCGCATTCCGCCGCGGAGAAGTTTGCGCGCTTCCTGCTCGAACAGGTCGCCGAAGGGGAAAAGGTTGAGGGCGAAGTGCGCGCCACACTCACGCTAACCCACGAAGAAATCGCCCAGATGATCGGATCGTCGCGGGAGACGGTGACGCGCTTGTTTTCGGATTTCAAGAAGAGGCAAGTCCTGCAGGTGAAGGGCTCAACCGTGGTCATTCGGGACCTTGCGGCACTAAGCAAATTGGCAGGGGGTTAGCTCCGCGTCGCGCTTCACATTACCTTCAGGCGACGGGAGCCGTCGGCGAGTCAGCGAGCGCTCCAAAACGCAGGTTTGGTCTGTGCATTAGCAATTGCGTAGGTTTTCATCGATTTCCCGCCGAAAATCTATGATGCTCCTCTTGACCCTTCTCGTGCCGACAACTCACGGCATCCATGGTAGGGCAGCAAGATCAGCAAGGGGAACTTTTCCCATCTCTAAGGATCATCGACAGGAGAGTGTCAGGCCTGCTTTTTCAACCAGCTTGGTTGTCGCTACCTGAATTGCCCGTTACCGGAGCGGCTGATGGGCGTGATCAGACGGCCACCTCGGTCATCGCGGCGATGAGTGTGACCCGGCTTCTGCGATTGGGTTAGCGGACCGATGTGGTTAGGGGGGAATCCGGCGAACTGTACACGACTTCCCCGTCCAGCAACGTCATCAGGCATTTCAGGTCTTTGATCTGGTCGGTGGGAATTGCGTAGAGGTCGCGATCCCAGATCGCGATGTCGGCTTTTTTGCTTACCTCGAGCGTTCCGATCTTGTTTTCCAGGAACATCTGCCGCGACCCCCAGGCTGTGTAGCTGCGGAGGGCCGTGCGAATGTCCACGGCTTCCGTCATCCCGAACGGGTGTAGGCCATAGGTGCCTTTGGCGGCCTGGCGAGCTGCGGAGGCCCAAAGCCCGTAGCGGGCGGCAACGGGCGTGACGAAATAGTCTGACCCGCCAGACCACAGAATGCCGAGGGCCTGCAATGTCTTGAACGGCTCCAGGTGCAGCCCACGTTTCGAACCGTAGCTGGCCGCGTAGATATCGCCGATCCACCAGAGGAATCCCGGCTGCATCTCGGGGTAGCCGGCATCGTATTTCTTTTGCAGGTTGGCCATTACTTCGAGCGCATGCGGCGTGGGCAGGTTGGCGTGGATGATGCTGTGGCGCAGGCCAGCATGCGGTTGCTCCTGCTCGACCAGCGCGTAGGTGTCCACAACCCAGTCCATGGCGCGATCGCCAACCGCATGGGTTCCCACCGGCACGCCGTTCTGGTGGAACAGGCGGACCATTTCTCGATAAACCGCGGGGTCAACTTGTGGGTACCCGCGATTGCCCGCCCCCGAACTTGTAACGTCCGGCGTCGCGCCGTTGCGCAACCAATCGTCATAAACCCATCCGGTGCGCGCGCCACCAGAGCCATCCATGTAAATCTTTACTCCACAGGAGAGCAGGCGGTCGTCGCCGAGACTCGCCGGCACGCGCGGAACAGCCGTGATCTCGGACAGCGCTTTGCGCGCGGACTCAAGCGTTGAGCCAGCATGCCAGAGAACGCAGATGCGCTCGTTGAGCTGTCCCTGGTCGAGGAGCGATTTGTAAGCATCCCAGTGGATTTGTTGAATGTCCGGGTCTTTGACCGCGGTCATGCCTTCACTGTGCAGCACCTTCTGGATATACAGGATGCCTTGCCGCATCTGCTCGGGAGTAGTAGGAGGGATGAGCCGCGTGACGGGCTCCATGGCCGAGTCTTCTTTGAGGACGCCGGTGGGGTTGCCGTGGGCGTCCCGGTCGATGGTGCCGGCGGTGGGGTCGGCTGTGGCCCCAGTGATGTGCGCCAGTTTGAGGGCAAACGAATTGGCGACTCCATAATGGCCGGTGGTATGCACGAGCCAGACGGGATTGTTGGGGGCCACGGCATCGAGATCGGCGGCGGTGACATAGCGTCGTTCAGCGAGCTTGCCCTCATCCCAGCCAGAGCCAGTGACCCATTCGCCGGGCTTGACCAGCGCGATCTTGGCCTTTACTCGCGCCACGATTTCCGCTACCGAAGTGGCATCAGAAAGCTTCACGCCGTAAAGTTCTTCCACGCCTCCCTCGGCAATGTGCGCGTGCGTATCAATAAGCCCAGGCGTGGCCGTGTGCCCGTGAAGGTCGATGACCCGCATCCCGGGAGCACTGCCCGCGAATTCTAGAACTTCCGCGTCGGTCCCGACTTTCACGATGACGCCCTGGCGGATGGCCATGGCCTGGGCTAGGGAGTCCGTACCATCAAGGGTGAGGATGTGGCCGTGGATAAGGATGAGGTCAGCGTTGGGGCTTTGCGCGAGCAGGACACGAGTCAGGAGCAAGGTGGCAAGCAGGGCCCAGGCTAAACTGGATTTGCAGTTCCTAGACATCGTCAAATTCTCCTCGCCCGGCAGTTTCACCCAGATTCCGGCACCGCCCCCAACTGAGGCGATCCAAGCCATGCGTGTGGATTGGAGTGAGGAAGGGCCGGCTGGCGCAGCTCCCGATCAGCCCTTTTGAGAGAGCTTCGTGCAGTTGAGACCGGCTGTCCGCGAATTGTGAACATAGGTAAAGCAAGAGTGCACCTGGTCCTGTCGGTGTCTGTGCAAACAACAGGTAAGTGCTGTGCCAGCCATTTTGTCGAACGGAAATGGCTGGGTCAATAACCACGACGGTGCTGATCTATACCCACGTTAGTAGTGGAGGCGCAAAAAGGTGCGGTGATGCAGCTAGCCGCGCACGTGCTCCCAGGTTGTTTCCTTCTGCCGTCAGCGCCGGGGCAGCTGTTGCGGATTCTGTGATCTTCTAGTGGGCCCGGTAGGATTTGAACCTACGACCAACGGATTATGAGTCCGCTGCTCTAACCGCTGAGCTACGGGCCCCTCATTGATAAGAAAGAAGATAGCTCACATTGACCGGAGTCGCATCCCAACTTTGCGTTGTATTTGCGTTGTTCCGCGTCACTTCGCTGCCTTCTTTTTCGACGTGACCTTGTCCATAGCTTCGTGGAGTTGGCCCGTCGAAATAATATTGTACCGCATGAAGATGTGCAGAGTGCGATGTCCCGTAATCTTCATGGCTGTGGCTGTATCGACACCGGAGTTGACGAGGTTGCGAACGGCGGAGCGTCGGAAATCATGGGGAACAAGGCCCCGATACTGATACCACGCTTTTCCTGTCTTTTCTCCAAGTCCACACTTAACACATGCCTTTATCCACGCACGCCGGAAAATTCCTCGTCGCGAATACTGTGCCGTGGCCTCGGAATTTCTTCTTGAGCATGGCCGTGAGCTCATCCGAGAGGGGGACAATCGGCTTGCGATTCTTGACGACACCGGGCGGCAGGCTTATTTCCTGGTCGGCTAGGTTGACCCAAGGCCAGACGACCTTCGCCATAGCTCCGGTGCGGCACCCCGTCTCATAGCAGAACGTCAACGTCGGGCGTAGGAGCTCAGGCATTTCGGCGCGAAGTTTTTCAAACCTAGGACCCTCCAAGAACGCTTCACGCGGCTCCGATTCCTTCTGCATCGGGAAGTACGGAACGTTCGAGACCTTGCTTTCGCGTTCGGCAAGTTTGAACATCCGGCGAAGCATGGCGAGGTTGCGATTGACCGTTGGCCCCGCGACTCCGTTTTCCATTCGCTTCGACGAGAAGTCACGCAGTACATCCGTTGTGATGTTGGCAACGTTCATGCCGCCAAAGTAGTCATCGAGAGGCTTGAGGAGCCCGCGGCGCCCGGAGATCAGGATTTCCTTGCCGTCCATGACGGCCTTCGCGGATAAAAGATAGTCGTCGACGAGAATACGACGAATGTCCTCGTACTTCATCTTACGCGCCGACGCCGGCTCGGTTCCTTTCCGTAAATCTTTTTGCGCCTGTTGGAGCATTTCAATTGCTACTGACTTGAGGCGAGACTTAGAAGATCGGCGCATCTGTTTCCCCTTCAGGTTGTAGAACGTGAAGTACCAGATGTGGCCGATTTTTTCGAGTCCACCTTCACCGCGAGTTCTCATCCGCTCACCTCCGTCAAGTAGTAGATTCAGCCGTTTGATACCGTGGGGCATTCAACCCATTGCTTACCTCCAAGAGACATAAGGCAGGTCTTCGACTCAGATAAACTTCTTCTTGCGCTCAAACCACCTCGTCAAATCGGCAATTGCGATGCTGTAGGATTTGCCAAGTCGAACCGCCGGGAGTTCACGGGCATAGATTGCCCTGCGAATCTGTTTATCGTTGGTGCCGATGAGTTTCGCGGCCTGTTCGATTGTGACCGCGATTGGCTGGATCGGCGGAAGTTGCAAAACGCCCATGCGATCCCTCGGAGAATCAAAATCCATTGCAGACAATCTGTCTACACCTCACTGGGCATCCGGGTTCGCGTGTTCCGTGTCGCTCATTTTTCGTTTCCCCTAGCCCGCCCCCGCATCTCCACGGCGCAGTCAATGGCTTTTTTTTCAGCATACTATATACATATAGCACACGCCAAGCAGAAATTTCACGCGACGGGCTCTGCCTTCTTTGTCTATATTTGAGTCGACTGTGCGTCAAGGCTGGCGGATGTTAGCGTGCGCGTCCAGATTTTCCTTGGTGTTTCACTTCGCTGCGCAGCTCACGGCCGAAAACTTTTTTCAGCCAGTCGGGCGGAGTTTGCGCTGTCTTGACCAACTCGCCGGCGATGAAACGAGCAACGAGGCGGTGGCCTCTTCCGTTTTCGGTATTGTCATACACGAGAAGATCATCGGCGTGTTTGCGAGTCTCCGACAGACTCCTCATGGCCTCTTTGTAGGACTCTGGAATTGTGCCAAGCGGGACGCCCTGCCCGCTTTGACTCATCCTCAGAAGCACGCGTCCTACGTTGAGGTTGGGATCTTCCGTAGAAATGAAAAAGACCTTTGTTGTGTAGCCGGCCTGCCGCGCGTTCTCCAACAACTCCAGATCCACAGTCCAATCTTCAACTGCAAACGAGCGCTGCTCGAGCAGCATCTCCTCTCGCTTATGCGCGATGGGCGGAACTAGGTCCGGAAATGCCTCTTTCAGGTGGGCTTCGTAGAACGTAGTTTTCCCTGCGCCCAGAGGGCCTGCAATGACAATCAGTGCTGGTTTCAGTTCGCTCAGAGCAAAGTATCCTTATCGTGCAGTTTTGTGCGCGACAGATGTTTCTGTTTGCCGGTGGAACTTTCCCGCGGCCAACGTTACCGGGAATCGTTCTCCCGACCGCCTAACCTCCACAGTTGTTTCTAAAGCGCGATCATACTCAAAGTAAGTGCCGTCTGAGAATTTTCCCGTGGGCCCTTCCTGGAGACCGGTGAGAGTCCCAAGAACTTCGAATAATTTCTGCCGCTCCGCGACGCTCATTTTGTCGTATGCCGCCTTGGTGGCCTGCCGTGTTGGCCTAGATGAGCCGCCGAGCTTGCCACTCCTCTGCTTCGAGTAGTGAGCCATCAACCCGCTGTTTACGAGTTGATTGATCGAGCAGTCGCGTGCCTTGGCTATGCGATGAAGTCTACGGATGAGGCGTCGCAGAATGACTACCTGCGTCTCCCTGGCGGTTTGTTTTTTCTTGCCCTGGAGAGCAACTAGCTTGACCGTGTTGAGGTCGACGGCAAGTAGCGCGTCGTTGATCGAGGCGGACAGATCACCTTGATACCTCCGCTTCGCGCGAAGCAGTTTGTCCAGACCGATCAGTAAGCGAACGTTGAAGACATCGAAGCCGACATTTCTACGAATTGCCACAGGCCGCACCATCGTCTCCATGAGGGGTCCCCGCGGTGGCATTCCCACGGCGGTCCATTCTGTACGATATACACATGGCCCTGGACGCATACCTCAACCAGGAAGCGTGGAAAACACCTTTCACCTCGTTTCCGTTTGGTCGCCAGGGGCGCCGACGGAATGATCTCATGGTTGTTTCCCACCAGTAAGGACCTCCTCCAGCGTAGCCTTGTTCCGCGTTGCTACCTCTTGCCCAGCGAGGCGGAGAATTTTTGCATATCTATGCCTCGCCCGTGCGCGAGCCGCAGGCAGGACCTCCTCGGGAGGCTCAATCATGCAGGTCAGCACATACTGGAGAAGAGAATTCGTAAGAGCAAATTGGGTGTGAGCCAGGGTGAAGAGTGATTGAAACTCCTTAGCCACTTTCCCGAGGCTGGCGACCATGCGGTCCTCTAATTGGGTCGTAGCCTCTGTGCCGTCATCCCGTTTGAGCTCGTTTTCGCAGGCGGCAAGGATGAACGCTTGTTCTGTGCGAAATCCTCGTTCCTTTGCGGCGGTACGTAGTCGCCTCCGGAATTCCTCGGTTGGGAACGCAAGATTGCGCTCAATTCTGCGTTTTCTCATGATTGATCCTCCCTTCTTTGTGTGGCGCATTTGTGGCGCATCCGCGCAAAAACCGCCACAACGTAACAAGCTCACTAGACTTGCCGATCAAATCGCGCGCACTGTAGCCACATTCCTTTATGTTCCAATACCCACGGCCAACAACAACAAATCCCCGCCCAGCGCATGCCTCTGTCCCATTCTGTCCCCTAATTGTTGTTATTTGTCCTTAACTGTCGCCTTCTGTCGCCAACAGTTCCTCAGCTGTCCCCTAGTTGTCCTCAACTTGTCGGCAACTGTCCCGGAGTGTCCCAAACTGTAGTTTGTTGTCCCCCGCGTACAATTTCTTTTGCCTCGCGCTTTCCATGCTGCTATACATATACACCAACAATGCTGGTGTCAACCCCAAATCGCTTCCGCCACGCCTTGGAGAAACTCGCCGCCGAACCGCCCAGCACGAAAACCGCACTGATCCGGTCCCTCCTCTCCGAAATTGAAGCAGCCCTGGCCTCCGGAAAGACGTGGAAGCAAGTCTGGCAATGCCTCGCCGACGATGGGCTCGACATCAGTTACGAAACGTTTCGCAAAGCCCTTCAACGGATCCGGAAAAAAGCGCGCATATCCGCACCACTAAGGGGGAAAAGCCTCGAACTCCCTGGCTTGTGTGCTCAAGAAACAGCGGATGGCGTGGCGCGTGATCCGCTGGCAAATCTAAAACGATTGGAAGAAAACCGACCTGGATTTCACTGGCGGGCCACACAGAGACTGAAAGAGTCGGAATAGGTCTGTCTATTCTCGGCAAGAAGGCTGCTTTGACTTAAGACCCGAGTTGGCCATGAACGCAATGTACATGCAAAAAGTATCACTTTGTGATACCTTTCGCTTGTGAATCAACAGTCTTTATACCTGCACCGCTACGTTGATCGTCTCCAGCAGTCTGGACGCTACACCTTTGTTCGAGGTGAGGCCTTTAAAGAATTGAAGATCTCTCCTGTCGCTCTCAAGCTCGCGGCCTTGCGCCTGTCCCGCCAAGGCAGATTAATTTCACCGCGGCGCGGATTCTTTGTCATTGTACCGCTGGAATACAAGTCCGCGGGTTCACCGCCACCTTCCTGGTTCATCGATCAGCTCATGGAATTTGAGAGTGAACCGTATTATGTCGGTCTTCTTTCGGCGGCGGCGCTGCACGGAGCCGCCCACCAGCAACCTCAAGAATTTCAGGTCATGGCCAGCCGGCAAATGAGACCCGCAGTAGTGGGCCGTTCGCGCATTCGATTCCTGCTCAAGAAACATATCAAGCGAACTGAAACCATCTCCCTCAAAACAGAGACCGGCGCCATGAAAATCTCCACTCCAGAGTCAACCGCACTCGACTTGGTTCGGTACCCCAGGCACGCCGGCGGACTAAACAACATAGCCACTGTCCTCGCCGACCTCGCTGAAAAGATCGACCCTGAGCACCTCTCGGAGGCCGCGCGCCGAGACGACGATCTCCCTTCGGCCCAACGGCTTGGTTTTTTGCTAGAGCACATCGGCGAAGAGGCGAAAGTGAAGCCACTGGCAGAGTGGATCAAGAGTTCCCTACCAAGAACTGTATATCTGCGTCCTGGTCAACCTCCGCGCCGTCGTAAATCAGCCCGATGGAAAGTAATCATCAATGAAGACGTAGAGGTCCCCGGGTGATTCCGCGCGCGCACATCACTGCGTGGCGCGCAGCCGCCCCCTGGTCCACTGACGCACAGGTCGAGCAGGACCTAATTTTATCGCGCGCGCTCGTTCAGATCTTCTCCGAACCAACACTCAACAGCCGTCTGGCCTTCCGGGGAGGAACGGCTCTCCACAAACTCTTTCTCAATCCACCCAGCCGGTATTCTGAGGACATCGACCTTGTGCAAGTTAAGCCTGAGCCCATAGGACCAACCCTTACGGGGTTGCGCAAAATATTGGATTCCTGGCTCGGCCAGCCGCGCCGAAAACAGTCGGAGGGAAGAGAGCGACGCTCATCTACCGTTTCGATTCTGAAATCGCCCCAATCACACCACTACAATTGAAGGTTGAAATCAATACGCGTGAACACTTCTCCGTCTTCGGCTACATTCGAAAGAAGTTTAAGGTCAAAAGCCCCTGGTTTAATGCTGAGACAGAACTCGTTACGTACTCAATTGAAGAGCTTCTAGACTAGGCACCAAGTTGCGCGCGCTCTATCAGCGAAAGCAGGGTCGCGATCTCTTTGATCTCGCCGTCGCCTTCGAGAAGGTCCCCAAGCTGGACGCCAAGAAGGTCGTAAGCTGCTTCCTCCGATATGTTGAGCACGAAGGGGCATCGATTTCGCGCGCCGAATTCGAATCGAACCTGTTAGAAAAACTTGCAGATCCCGTCTTTACCGAAGATATGTCTCCACTTCTCGTGTTGGGCGAGCATCCATCACCAGCGCTGCACCCACAGAATGCCGGACGAACCGTGATGGACAAACTTATTGCGCTCATTCCGGGCGAGGCGTGGAAGCGCGGTAACTAGGATCGCGTGTACCTCCATCAGCCAACTCTTCCTGATGGCAAAAACTCTTACCATTCTGTTCCCCACCCCCGGCTCAAACTCTGCCCAACCAGTCGATTTGTTGCTTCTAGTAGTTTCTCGAAGTTTATCCTCGCACCCCAAGTCTCTTGAAGCCGGCCGAGAACGATCTCAGCAATCGCTTCTTCTGCATTCGTGAGAGATTCACATTCCATCAGCTCTTCGAGCGCGGCCAGAATCGCCTGTTGCTGGTAATCCTTTGCGACATCAAGCCTTAGACTTTGGGGGTTTCGACGAGATCAGGCGACCGACGAGTGGACCTAATATTCCTCAGAGTGCTGCCAGACTCGATCGACGCTTTGAATGCCGGCGCCCATTAACGCCAGATAGTCACCGCGAGTAAGTTTGCATTTTTCAGGGAGTGGGGGGAGATTGAGGGGGCCATAGCCCGGAGAGTCTGAACACACCGAACCGAATCCAACATGTTGGCTAGCTCTACCCTCTGCGGCCTTCAGCCGGTTTTCGAATCGCCCCCGCGTAAGCCCTTCGGAATGATGGAGTTCATTCCTCGATGCCGAATATAGACTAAAGTGAAAGCTTGGGCCGCCTTGTTCGGGCATTCGCCTTGCGCTGGCACTCCCAAGAGTTGGTTAACACAAGAGGCTCCCATCCCGTCTTATCGCTGGTATAGGATTCCCATTGGGGAGGGGAGATATGAAGTCAATTGTGTGTTCCGCCACGGCAGTTCTCGTGATCACGGTGTGTCTGGGAGTAGCTAACGCCAGCGGGCCAATAGCCGTATACGCGCTCGTGGACAAAGTCGCATTCGAACCCAGCGCGGACAAACCGGAACGTATCCGAGTCTCGGGTGTCTTCATTACCGCTGGGGAACGGTCAGACGTGTATTCGGCACCGCAGCGGGGGTACCTCTATTTCGCGTTGCCGAAAGCCAATGACGAACTCGCGCTGAAGGAGTGGGCGGATCTGAAATCCATCGCCGGCTCGCGTCAGGTAGTGGGACTTGGCTCCAGTTGGTTTGCGAAAGTGCGGGTCAGGAAATCCGATGAGGAGGCCAAGTCTCCGGACGATTATCCGATGGGAAATGGCTTGGTCAAGGTAAACCCAGATCAGCCGAGGGCTAAAGCGCTGTTGGATTACAAAGAACGCTGAACGGGCATGGCTTCCGTCGCATGGGATTACGCGCGGACGGGAATCTGGCGGTTCTCCCGCCGCGACGCCATTCTGGTGGCGCTCGCTGTGCTGCACGGCGTGGTCCTAGCCGCGTGGCCGCTGGCGCCGCTTATCGCCGTGGGAGTGTGGTGGAACTCAAACACAATCGCTCACAATTTCATCCACCGGCCTTTTTTCCGATCGGCCGGAATGAACCGCGTGTTCTCCGCTGCTTTGAGTGTTCTCCTGGGCATTCCACAGACGCTCTGGCGCGACCGTCACCTCGCGCATCATGCAGGCGTCGCATCACGATTGCGCGTTTCGCGGCAGCTTGGAGTCGAGACAGCGCTGATCCTAAGCCTGTGGGCAACCCTGACCTTGCTGCAACCTCGCTTTTTCCTGCTGGCGTATCTTCCGGGATATCTCACCGGGCTGGGATTGTGCGCGATGCAAGGGTACTGGGAGCACGCTACGGGGCGGCCCATCAGCCACTACGGGCGTATTTACAATTTTTTCTGCTTCAACGACGGTTACCACGCTGAGCACCACGCCGATCCCGCAATTCACTGGGCAAAGCTGCCACACCGTATCGAGGCCAGCGCAGCTGCCAGCCAGTGGCCGCCCCTGCTGCGCTGGCTCGACGTACGTCCGCTGGAGGCCCTCGAGTGCCTCGTGCTGCGGTCGCCTTGTCTGCAGCGCTTCGTCCTGGACAGTCACCGCAAAGCCTTTCAGGATCTCCTCTCGCAGCTAGACACCATTCGCAGCGCCACCATTGTGGGCGGTGGGCTCTTTCCAAGAACGGCGCTGATTCTGAGAGAGCTCCTGCCCGAGGCACACCTCACGATCGTCGATTCCAATCCGCGCAACCTGGAGACCGCGCGCGTGTTCCTGGGCGGGAACATCGAGTATCGCAACGAGCGCTATCTGCATGGTGGATCTTTCGATTGCGACCTCACGGTAATTCCGTTGTGCCTGGATGGCGACCGCGCGGCGATCTATCACCATCCGCCCTCTCCGGCGGTGCTGGTACATGACTGGATCTGGCGCGTTCGCGGATCCGGAACGATCGTTTCCGCGGTGTTACTGAAGCGTCTCAACTTGGTGCGGCAATGAGAGGTGCGAGCCTGCTGCTGGTCTTCCTTGTGGCGAAGCTGGCCATAGTATGGGGCCATTCCGCACCGCTAACGTGCCTGGCGCTGTTGGCATACGTGTGGCAGGATGCGATGATCGCCCTGGCGTTTGCCGCGTTGGACATCAGCCTCGAAAAGATGGGAGCGACGACTCGAATTGCCTGGGCGATCTACTGGGCTGTCGCGATTTACGCGGCGATCAACATACCGGTGGGGCGCGTGGTTTTCACTCCGCTGACATGGCCGATGCTGCGCGCCGCGCGCGGGCCGTTAGCCGATTCTATGCTGGAATATGTGACCGCATCCAACGTCTTGCTGGTTGTTGCGGTCCTGGCGGCCGCCGCAGGTCTGCCACGGCTGCTGCGGCAAGTGCCGCGGCAGTTGGTGAGAATGGGGTTGGTCTGCACTATTGCGGTCGTCCTCCTGGGACCGATGGCGGGCAGCCGGGTGGATACGCGCGGCATGGACCGCAACGTGATCACGGCGCTGATCGGCAGCGGACTGCCGCGAGTGGCCGCCCGAGCCGGAGCGGGCGACTGGCGGGAATCGCGCTTCCAAACAGACCGCGCGACCGAGGACCTTGTGCGGTTTGCGGGATCCGCCCGGGGACTCAACGTGGTGATCGTAAGTCTGGAATCCACCGCGGCTCAGTATCTCCCGCTTTATGGCGCGCCCGATGACGGCGGGCACGACGTGATGCCTAACCTTAGCACGCTGGCTCGGCGGGCACTGGTATTCGAGAATGCCTATGCGGTTTACCCTGAGAGCATCAAGGGACTGTTCTCGGTTCTATGTTCCACGTTCCCTGCTTTCGATAGCCGGCCGGAGGAATATGAAAACGTAGAATGCAGTTCGGTGGCCGCTGTTCTGGCAGACGCTGGTTACCGCACCGCGATGTTCCACTCGGGACGCTTCCGGTACCTGGGGATGGAGGCGATTATCAACGGTCGCGGGTACCAGACACTGGAGGATGCCGGCGATATCGGCGGCAATCACAATTCGAGCTTCGGAGTGGACGAACCCGCCACGGTGGCACGGATGCTGGCATGGATCGACGGCCTGCCGCGCGGGCAAAGGTTTTTCCTCACATACTTGCCCATTGCAGGCCATCACCCCTATGCCACTCCGGAGCACGGTCCCTTCGCGGGAACGGCAGAGATCGATCAATACCGCAACGCCCTACACTATGGGGACGCTTCGCTCGGCGCTCTCATCGAAGGCTTGCGCGCACGAGGGCTGGAGCAAAATACCGTCTGGGTGGTTTACGGCGATCACGGCGAGGCCTTCCACCAGCACGAGGGCAACTACGGCCACACATTTCTCCTGTACGACGAGAATGTTCACGTCCCGTTTCTCATCGCCGCGGCCGGCTTGATGCGCAGACAGGAACGGGTGCGGAAGGTGGTCAGCTTAGTCGACACCGCGCCGACTATTCTTGATCTGATGGGTATTCCGTCGCGGGCGAATTACCAGGGCCGAACGATGCTCGATGGTGCGCCGCGGATGGCGCTTTTCTTTGCGGACTACTCATTGGGCCTTCTGGGCCTGCGCGACGGGCCTTGGAAGTTCGTGTACGAAGTCGGCTCGGGCAGGGCAAAACTGTTCGATCTGGAGCGAGATCCGCGGGAGCTATCCGACGTGTCGGCGCGCGAGGCAGCACGGGTGTCGTGGTATGGCCAGGTAGTGCGCGACTGGTGCGTTGCGCAGAAGAGCTATGTCGCTCGAAGCGCGGCCCGGTGAAGGGAGCGCAGTCTTGATTCCTGGGCATGCACAGAATCGGACGGAAGATTGAGCAGTTTTCGCATGAACTTGGCACTTATCGGTGCCCCTACAATTCCTGCGTTGTTTTTGCGTTGCTAGATCGGAAATGATGGGCAGTGATGGGCTGTGATGGGCAGCTAAACTATTGAAATTTCAGCCATGTCGTTTGTTCAAATGGCGATGCCACAGTTTATGAGTCCGCTGCTCTAACCGCTGAGCTACGGGCCCCACGCTACTGCAACATCTTACCGTGAAAGAGCTTACTGGACACGCCCCACTTGCGTTTCATTCTGCTCGGATGTGCCAGTGCTAGTTGTGGTGCCAGTTGCATTTCCTGGCTCGGTCACGGTAAGTCGCTCGAGTGCGGCGAGAGTGTGCTTCGGAGCAAGATGCGAATAGCGCACCGTCATTTCGATGGTTTTGTGGCCCATAAGTTCTTGAACGGTGAGCAGGGGAAAGATTACCAAAGAGGGCGCATAGTCTTCATATTGCACACCCGGTGCCAGTCAGGACTCCGCAACAAGATTTCGAGATAGCGGAGCTGCTGAGAAACAACACCGGCAACACGCCGTGTTGCCTTTGGTTTTCCTTCCCTTCCGTATTCACGTCGGGATATCCACAGCATTTGGTGGGTTTCAAGATTTCCCCCCAGAGAATATGGGCATTTCGCCGGATATCGCCTTTCGTTTGGCGAGACTACAGTCGCCAAAGAATGCAGGTGCAGACTGGCAGATTCGAGCGCCGGATGGCAAAGGCGGAGGTCATAGAGCTTCTGCACTTGGGGGAATCGCCAACTCCAAAAGTCGAGGCAATCACGGAAAACGTAAGCCCTTCAGGCGTGCGGGTGATTACCAATTCAATGTGCGCTCCAGGGGAGCTTCTGCGTTTGGGGGCACCGAAGGACCATCTGAGTTTGTCAGCCCGCGTGGTTTACTGTCAGCGTGTGAGGAAAGCAAATTTGCTGTTGGCCTTGAACTTGCCGTGCGCGTTGAGGAGTGGCAAAAGCCACCGAGGCCTTGACGCCGTTAGGGGATGTTGTTCACCAAGTTTTCTTCGTTCGTCCAGCTCGAATTGCATTGCGGGCATCGCCACAAACGGAAGGCTTTTTTCTCTCGATTAATTTCCGCAAGATACATCGGTTGACCGTCACGGGGACACGTGATGCGAGGCATCATGTCCAATTCAGCGTGTTCCTGGTTAGCGGAGATGAAGTATCCATTTGAAACGGTGTAGTACACGGGGCAATCTGCTACCGGACAGCCATACGCTGATGTCTGCGCCGTCAGGCCCTCCATTGTTGGGAAACTTTCAGTCACACTCATCTCAACGTGATGTTCGTGGCAAAGCACGTGAAGTTGTTTGTCTGGCTGAGGTGTGGGCATCCAATGCTCCCGATCATGCGCCGCAGGGCAAGCCCTGAGATTAGCCGGAATGGCAATCCAGCTTGTTGCCCGTGCTCAACAACCCTGTAAATTCTTCGTAAAGTTTATTTGACTTATCCGATTGCGGATGCCAACATTTTGAGGAAAGAGGAACGCGTCAGTGGAAACACAAGCAACCAAAGAGCGCGATGAAATCGTCGCTGCGATGATCCTGAACGTACGATCCGACGAGCTTACCCGCGCCGCCGATGCGCTTCGCTTCGTGGACGAACCCATCGCTCGCAGCGTTGTGGGTTTCGCGGATGCGTTCGCCGCCGACGAGCGCAATCAAGTAAGGAATCTCATCCGCCGGCATCCCGACTGCCTTCTTGCTGACTGACGAGCGATGCCTTAATTTTGGGATCGTGGTCATTCTTGTGGCCCTGGTAGCTGTGGGCCTCCACTACAAAGCGTGGCTGGGTGACCTAGAGAGAAACCTCGTCCTCGGGTTTGGCTGTATTCCACCCTTCAGGTAATCAATGACGCTTTCATGCAGACGGGATGATGATGTATTTCCATTGGTGGGTGTCGGCCAGCGTGGTTTCCTTTGAGGTTTCCATGCTCATTTGGATCGCTCCGCGATTGCCACCGTTGCCTGCCGCTGCTCCGTCGCCCGCACTGTTGTCCGAAGAAGAAAGCGTGGCGATCCTGAAACAAATCCTCGAACGAATGCGTAGGATCGCCGAGGAGATGAAAGGCATAGGGCGGTCCAGATGGAAATAGCGCGGTCCCAGATTCGAAATTACCCTGTACGGGCGTAAAGCCCCGTCCTGCAGGGCGGGGATAGGAGCCCTTTAAAGCGGTGTCCTTTGTTGTTGAATGTAGTCCTTCAGGATGTTGCTAGGAGCACCACCGCAACGAGCGGCGAAGTAAGACGGCGACCAGAGCACGCCTTCCCCATAGCGTGCTCCCGAGTCAGGCCTCTCCTGCCGAAGCATTCTGCAGGACACGCCCTTCCAGCGAGTTCACCAAGCGGGAGACAGCGACCTTCGGAGGGTAGTTGACTCGCAGATGGACGTGATGATCTTCGCTGTCATCTGCACAAGCTCTGATTCAAAGTCGGCGCAAAACTTGGCGAACCGTGCTCGGAGTCGGAGGGCGTCGCCGGTCGGTGATTCTCCATGCCACACCTGGGCGTGGGCCTTGTGGGCTTGGGTTGGGATAGACCGGTGCGCGCCGCCACCGAAGGTATTCCCGCTTAGGCGGGGAACCAGTAGGAATCCCCTCCCTTCAGGGACCTTCAGGGAGGGGAGGAAGTCAATGATGTGAATCATGCTGCTGCGGCTTCGACAATCGGGAGCCACGTTTCAGGACCATTGACCACGGCGTTGTAGTCTGCACCGGGGAGTTCTCGACAATCAGGCGAATTCAACGCGACGATCTGAACCTTGGGGTATTTGGCTTTCAGCCAAACAACTATTTCCCTCCTGGTTTGTTCAGCCGCATCGTGGCCGACAATAAAAAGATCAACGCGTTGCGGCAAGCCTAGAACCGTTTTCGCACGTTCGTTGTCCATCACAGAAACCACTTCGTAGCCATGAGATTTGAGCAAATTGGCTCTCTCCGCAAGTAGTCGTTCGTCGTAAGCGATCTGAAAAACCACGCGTTTGGTGTGGGCTATATTCGCGAGGGCAACGACCTGGCGGGTTGGCAGGTAGACTACGGAGCATTCGTTGGTTGTGGTTCCTGCGAGCTGTGCAAGCTTGCGGCGGGCGTTCTCCAGTCCGTGCACGGAGCCACGCCAAGCCAGGGAACCATCCTGGGTGCGCTCGAAGAGATCGTAATCCTTCTCCATCCGGGCAGTGCCGTCCTGTCGAAAACACCCAGCGGCGGAAGCCGTATGCTCGCAAAATGCAGGTTAGTTCGAGGCCCCCGCTGTGGTGGGGACTCATTGCAGGAATACTTACCTCTGGCTTATCCAAATGTCAAGACTCGCTTCGGAAAGCGTCGGAAAGCTCCGGAAACCTCGGAAACCGACGCGGCCATGTACGCGTGTACGCGCGGCAGCAGATTATGAATTCCTCGGCCCGTCTCAAATTGGTTTCCGGCCCCGGCCTTCGCCCCTCTCCGAGGAATTTTGAGTCATTTCGAGACCAATGGCGAATCTCCCGTCTGGCAATTGTTGACAGTAAACCACCCGACTTTGAGATTGAATTTCAGCAGTGCGGAAATGAACTTCTAGCATTCCTCCTGGTCGCAGCTTAGTCTTTGTTACGATGCGGGCACCCCGCATACTTATGTTTTCCGTGAATGTACCTTCAGGCAGGCTTGACCCATCGGAGAGACGGGCCGTTACTCCTACTGCTTTGAGTATGCGTTTTTCACTCCTCCCGGTCGGGACTTGCATACCGATCTTCCGCCCTTCTTTCCTTGGTCGGCGGAGTCCTCATACCCGGGGGCTGGACTGTTGGAGGCAAATCAGATTGAGGGCCAACGAAACGAAATTCTCCAATTGTTGCTAGCGACCTCCGCGCAGACTCGATTGCGAAGCAAACCGTAGCCTACAGCGCCACACACGTCCATTAGGAATTACCTGCAAAACATCGAGTAATGTACTTTTCTATGATGGATTTAGCAGATTTAGCCATTAAGTCACTAAAAGACCTAATAGCCGCTCGGGTGGTTTCCTAGGGGCACCTATCACCAAGCCCCCGTGAGGTCCCTTTGTGTTGGAGGCCATTTAGCCTACCCCTGCTCCAGTCCCACAGGAGTGTGTGATGTTCCCATTTAAAAAAAAGGAACTACAGCCGTTTTGCTTTGAGCATCTGAGCGAGATGATGCCCTATGGTGATAGCGCGAAGGCCGAAACTGCGGTCGCGTATGCCTGCTCGCAGTTGGACTGTCTTATTAACTACAACACTTCCTGCGGGTACTTCATCGCCACCAAGGAAGGGGACAGGGTTGAGCAAAGGACGATGCCGGGCATTCATTGTCCAAACGACGGGACGCCCATGTACCTCGCCGAGATTAACCCAGAACACAAAAGCTATCGGCTTTGGAAATGCCCGCAGTGCCGCAAGAGCGTCACGAATTTGGAGTCCATGCAAGCTAGGGGACAATCCGCCTAAAATATATCCGCTACGGCATCTTGCTCTCTATCCCGTTCGCTCGTCAGCATCGTGCGGATTGCGCGGGGCTTTGGAGATCACTCCTGCAAAACTGTTTGGACCGGGGCGGTGGTAGGCACGCCGAATAGATATTCCTTGGTCCGCGAATGGTGGTCCCTATCGCGGTCTTGGCCATCGAGCCTTCAACTTGCTGCGGGGCAGCGACGCGGGCTGCCAGGCGCGTATCTCCGAGAGCATTTGCTCCAATAGCTCGGCGGGTGGCCGCGATTGATTCTTGCGAATCACTTCTTCGAGCTTCCGGTCGCCGAAGGATTCTCCACTGGCATTCTGCGGCTCGACCAGTCCATCGGTGTACAGCAAAAGCCGGTCACCTGCACGGATCGCGCGAGCTCACGAACGGGACACTCGGGATCCGGGATGACTCCAAACAATAAGCCATTGCTTTCGATCCGCTCCAGCCTGCCCGCCTTCCCTGGAGCGCAGCAGCTGCGGATGCCCAGCCGCCGAATAGAAAGCCTTGCCATGCTCCGTATCAATCCACAAATAAGCCGCTGATACGTATTGCTCATGGAGTTGCTTGAACAGGATGCGGTTCAACCCACGCAATACTTCTCGCGGGTCATGGGCACGGGCCCACCGACTGCATCGCGACCTTGATCATCGAAGCAATCAAGGCCGCCGGCACACCTTGTCCGGTCACGTCCGCGCCAGGAACCCAATCCGCTTTCCATCCGCGGGAACGAATTCATAGAAATCACCAGCCACCGCGGTCATCGGCCGATAGGACACCGCAATCCGGAGGTTTTGGATTTCCAGAACGGCGGTGGGGGGGATGGAGAACTGCAACTGCCGGGCAACCTCCAGTTCCTTTTCAATCGACTGGCATCGAGCCCGGTTCTCGTCCAACACCTGTGCTTACATTGGCACGATTGGCGTTGAGCTAATGCCGCGGCGCTTGTAATCACCTGGAGGGAATCCTGAGCGGCATGAGCCGCGTGCCGGGTTGCTCCCATCTAAATTTTCTCTGAATTGGCAGTGTTCGCTGTTCCTGGTCCGGCTATTTCTGCTTACCGAACTGGGGCGACGGCGTCTACCGCAGGCAGGGGTGTGGCGCCGGGACACGGCGCACCGCCAGGTCGCAATTGCATGGGAGAGGATGGTGCGGTTATGCGCAGCATGTCGAAGTTTGTTCTGAGCTTGTTTGCGGGAATGGCGGGGTTGGGACTCCTGACCGGCAGCGCGGAAGCACAATTCAAGAACGGCAGCCAGCCGACAGAATTGGACATTCCGCGAGTCAGCCAGCGGGCCAGCGTGACGCAACGAATCGGGTTGACGGACATCACCATTACCTATCACCGGCCTGCGGTGGGAGGCCGGGAGATTTGGGGCAAAACGATTCCTTATGGGAAGGTGTGGCGTGCCGGAGCGAATGAAAACACGACAATTACGTTTACTGACGACGTGACTGTGGAAGGGAAGCCGCTGGCGGCGGGAAGCTATGGCTTGCACACGTTTCCCGACAAGGATCAGTGGACGATTATCTTCTCCAAGAATTCGACGTCGTGGGGCAGCTTCAGCTATGACGAGAAAGAAGATGCGCTGCGCGTGAGCGTGAAGCCGCATGCGGCAGAACCGTTTGAGACGCTGACGTATACGTTCGACGACGTCAAGCCGGATTCGGCCGTGGCGACGCTGCGGTGGGAGAAGCTGGCCGTGCCATTCCAGATTGGCGTGGACGTCAAGGCCGTCGTGTTGCGGAGCATCAAGAACGAGTTGCGCAGCGTGGGCGGCTTCACCTGGGCCGGCTATGACGAAGCGGCGAACTGGTGCCTGGACAACAATTATGAGCTTGCGCAGGCCCTGAAGTGGGAAAACACGTCGATTCAGAATGAGGAACGCTTTGAGAACTGGGAGACCAAGTCGCGCATTTACAACGCGATGGGCAAGAAAGAGGACGCCGACAAGGCGCTCGTGACGGCCTTGGAGAAAGCTAGCGCCGTGCAACTCTATGTTTATGCTCGGGGTCTGCAGAGACAAGGGAACGCAAAGCGGGCCTTCGAGCTGTATCCGCAGGTTCCCCAAAAGGATCCCAATCACTGGGTGAGCCACTTAGCGCTGGCGCGTGTCGATTCGAATAAAGGAGATTTCCCTGCTGCCACCAAGGAGTTGACGCAAGCCATCAGTGGAGCGCCGGACCAGACCAAGCCCTTCCTCGAGCCATTGCTGAAGCGGCTGGAAGCCAGGGACGACATCAACAAATAGGGCGCGTGATCCGAGCCGCTTCGTCCCGGGCAAACTTGCTCATTGTTGAGGTTTGGGTTGCGAGGACGCCTGTTGCGGCGGGCGCGGGCGGCTGGCGGGCGGAATGATGCCGTTCATCCGCAGGTACTCGACTATCTGACCGTAGTGATCCATGGAATGCCAGGCACCGATATTGGCAATGGCGAGACGGGTTGAGAGGAACGGGAGTACCGGCTTGGCCAGCGGCGTGACGGCGTTTTCGGAAGTGATCCCCGAAATGGCGCGGTGGCCGAGCGCGAAGGAATCCTTCAGGTACTGAACGATTTCGGCTTTGGTCTTCAACTCGGCAGGGCCGTTGGCATTTTGCTCGATGGATTTCGCGTCGATCGTCTCACCCATGAGCGGACCGAAAAAAAGGTGATTGGCGTAGCCGATGTGCTTCACCTCTTCGGCGAAAGTACGCACGCCCTTAAATTCTCCATTGGTGGGCGCGAAAGAATACTTGTCTTCGGGCATGGCCTCCGCGGCGGAGACGACCTCCTGCTCGACAATCCCGTAATGCATGTTAAGGATGGAGGCGACGGTGGGTGGTTGTTGCTGGTCCTTTGAGCCGCCCTGGGCGCGCAGGGTTGGGGCAGCGGCAAGCGCGCCCAGCAGGACGATGGATACGGCGGAGTTCTTCATCGGATTCTCCTTGTCTTGTGGAGCTGGTGCTCAGGATCTTACGCTTTCGCGGCCCGAGAAGTCATCTTCAAGTTTTACCGGCCGCTTCGACCACCCGCCCATCGATCGGCGCCCGGGCCAGAGAGGGCCGCGTGCTTGGGCTCGGCGACGGCGGCGAGGGCGGCTTCGATGACGTCGAGTCCTTCGTCGAATTGTTCGTCGGTGACGACGAGTGGAACGAGGATGCGGATGACGTTGTTAAACGTGCCGGCGGTGATGGTGATAAGGCCGTGCTCGTAGCAGTAGCGGGCGATTTGCTTGGTTTCCGTGTCGGCAGGCTCGCGCGTCGCGGCGTTGCGGACCAACTCGATGGCGCACATGCCGCCAAGGCCGCGCACGTCGCCGACGAGATCCCATTTCTTCTGCCACATGAAAGCGCGTTTTTCAAAACGTCCGCCGATCACCGCGGAGCGCGCCAGCAGGCCATCCTTCTCTATGGCTTCGATCACCGCGAGCGCCGCGGCACAAGACAAGGGGTGAGCACAAAACGTTCCGCCGAGGGCGCCGGGGCCGGGCGCGTCCATTATTTCGGCGCGGCCGGTGACGGCGGCGATGGGCATGCCGCCGCCGAGCGACTTGGCCATGGCGATCAAATCGGGCTCGATGCCGAAATGTTCGGAAGCGAACCACTTTCCGGTGCGTCCGAAGCCTGACTGTACTTCGTCGGCGATGAAAAGGATGCCGTGCTCGCGGCAAATCTTCTGCAGCAGCTTGAAGTAACCGGGCGGCGGAACGACAAAGCCGCCCTCGCCGAGAACGGGTTCGGCGAGGACCGCGGCGACCGATTCGGGAGCGACGGAACGTTTGAAGGCGTCTTCGAGATGGTGCGCAAAATCTTCGGCTGAGGTTCCCGCAGCGTGGCGGTAGGGATAGGCGTAGGGAATGCGATAGATGTCGCTGGCAAACGGCTGAAAGCCGGCTTTGTAGGGACGGGTTTTGCTGGTGAGGGACATGGTGAGAAGCGTGCGGCCATGAAAAGCATCTTCAAAGCAGATGACCGCAGGACGCTTGGTGTAAGCGCGGGCGATTTTGATGGAGTTTTCGATGGCCTCCGCGCCGGAGTTGACCAGAATGGTTTTCTTCGCGAAATTGCCCGGTGCCAGCGCGTTCAGTTTTTCGGCCACGGCGACGTAGCCTTCGTAGGGAGTGACGGCAAAGCACAGATGCAAGTGCTTTTCGAGCTGCTCGCGGAGGGCGGAAACGACGCGGGGCGAACGGTGGCCGGCGTTGAGGCAGCCGATGCCGCCGGCAAAGTCGATGTAGCGATTGCCATCCACGTCTTCGATGACGGCTCCTTCAGCGCGCGCGGCGAAAACGGGCGTGGCGTTGGAAGGGCCGCGCGGGATGGCGGCTTCGCGGCGGGCCAGGAGGGCGCGGGAGTTGGGGCCGGGAATTTCCGTGCGGAGCTGGATGGTTTTCATGATGCCTCCCTTGGTGGCTTGCTAAACTCGGCGCTCTCAGCGATCCCGGCTGATCGCTGCAAGTTGCCGCGATCCTCGCCGCCGTCCGGAAAAGACCCAAGCGGACACGGGATGACCTTCCTTCGATGGATCGAGCGAGACGCGTACAAGAGAAATTCTCTTTGCCACCTCCCATATCAGTACCAGCCGATAGGGGTTTCGTCGAGATTGACGTAGACCTGCTTGGTCTCGAGATATTCTTCGAGGCCCCACGGGCCGAGTTCACGGCCAAAGCCGGACTGTTTGTAGCCGCCCCAGGGCGCTTCGACGTAAGTCGGTTGCATATGATTGACCCAGATGATGCCGGCGCGCAGCGACTTCACGACGCGAAAAGCTTTGTAAATGTCGCGGGTCCAAACAGCAGCAGCAAGGCCGTAGGGCGTGTCGTTGGCGATGCGGATGGCTTCGGCCTCGCCGTCGAAGGGGATGACGGAAGCGACCGGGCCAAAGATTTCTTCGCGAGCGATGCGCGCGGAGTTCTCGACGTCGTAGAAGATCGTGGGCTCGACGTAGTAGCCCCTTGCGAATTGCTTCGCGCGCCCGCCGCCGATGGCGACTTTGGCTTCTTTCTTGCCAACATCGAGATAGGAGCAGACACGATCGTATTGTTCTTTGCTGACGAGCGGGCCCATCTTGGTGTCGCGTTCGAGCGGGGCGCCAAGCTTGATGCGCTTGGCCTTCTCGGTCATGGCTTCGACAAACTTGGAATAAATCTTCTTTTCAACGAGGATGCGGCTTCCCGCAGAGCAAACTTCGCCCTGATTGATAAATACGCCGAACAGCGCGCCGTCCACGGCGGCTTCCCAGTCGGCGTCGGGGAAGAAAATGTTGGGCGACTTCCCGCCGAGTTCGAGGGTGACGCGTTTGAGCGAGTCCGCCGCGCTCTTCACGATGACTTTTCCGACAGCGGCGCTCCCGGTGAAGGCAATTTTGTCCACGTTGGGATGCGCGACGATGGAGGCGCCCGCCGTTTCGCCAAAACCGTTCACGATGTTGACCACGCCGGGCGGCAAGCCAGCTTCTTCGAACCAAACGGCGAACTCCAGCGCGGTGAGCGGCGTTTGTTCGGCGGGCTTGAGCACGCAGGTGCAGCCTGCGGCGATGGCGGGAGCAAGCTTCCAGGCGGCCATGAGCAGCGGGTAGTTCCAGGGAATGATTTGACCGGCGACGCCGACGGGCTCGCGCATGGTAAAGCTCAGAGCGTTGGCAGGAACCGGATTCACGCTGCCAGTGATTTTGTTGGCGAGGCCACCGTAATACTCGAAACAGGTTGCCACGTCGGCGATGTCATATTCCGCTTCGACAATGGGCTTGCCGGTGTTGCGGCATTCAAGCTCGGAGAGTTGCCGAGCGCTTTGGCGGATTTTTTCCGCTAGCTTGAAGAGGATGCGGCCGCGGTCCTGGGCGGTGGTAGTAGCCCAAGGCCCGGAGTCAAACGCGGCGCGGGCTGCCTTCGCGGCATTGTCGATGTCGGCGGCGTTTGAGGAAGGGACCTGGGCGATCACTTCTTCGGTCGAAGGATCGTAGACGGGAAAGGTTTCGCCCGACGCGCTACTGACCCACTGGCCACTTACGTAGTTCTGATAAGTGCGAACGCTGGTCTTGGCGATGGTGGACATGGCTACCTCCCAAAATCGGTTTCATTTCACACCGTGGTGGCCGCGGAAGCAAGTTTGCGCGCGGCCTTACGCCTACCGTAAATGAAAAAGAAAAAGCCGGCCAGGCCAATGAAGGCCAGAGTGCCGCCGAACATCCACAGTTCGTAAGAAAAGAGCGAAGTGATTTGCTGCGCTGGGAAAAACGCCAGGGCGATTCCCACAGAGGTGGTCAGGAAGCCGCTCAGGCCAGCAGCGATGAGAGTACCTTTGCCGTAGCGCCCGGGCGCGAAAGATTTCTGCGCCGCAATTATCAGCAAGGCGCCGAACATGTAGAGAAACGGGATCAACTGAAGTACCACGGCAAGCGACAAGAGCTTCTGAAAGGTTTCCTGCACGCCGGCGCCGGTGAAGCTGAAGTTGACGACGACCAAAATGAGGGAAACCGTTGCGTGCACGATGAGCGCGGCGTGGGGGGTGGAATATCTGGGATGAATCTTGCCGAGCCAGTCCGGCAGGTAGGAATCGAGGCCGGCGACAAAGGGAATGCGGGCCGAGCCGCCAAGCCAGGCCGAACCGATTCCGGCGATGGACAAACTGAGCATGAGCGCGAAGGGCGCGATGATCCAGCCGATGCCCACTCGCGCGGACATGTGGCTGACGGCTTGCACGATGCCCTGGAGAACGTTGATTTGATCTTTGCTGACAGCCACGAGCAAGGTCAGCGTCGTGCCCACGTAGAGCGCGCCGGAGAGAAGGCCGCCCAAGGCGACGGCTCCCGGAAGCGTTCTTCGCGGGTCTTCGATTTCGTCGCCCATGACGGAGGCGAGCTCGAGGCCAACAAGGCCAAAACAGATGACACCGAAGGAGTTCAGAACGAAGCGCGGGTTCGCTGGAATCCGGAAGTCCGCCGCAGTCAGGGAAGTGCCGAAGCGCAGCCCGACAATGACACCCAGGGCAATCAGCAGGACACCGGCGACAAAGGTGCCGAGGCCGCCGACGTTGTTGATCCATTTGCCAACGCCAAGGCCGACGATGTTGAGGACCACGAGAACGACGAGCAGCGCGAGCGAAGCTAAAAGGGCAAAGGCTTTGCTATCCGCGAGAGAAGCGTGAGCCGGGCCGAGGGAGAAGACAGAAACACCGACGAAATACAGCATGATGGTCGGCACATACATCATGTTGTTCGTCCAGTAGCACCAGCCGGAGAGAAAACCATGGAAGTCGCCAAAGACTTCCTTAGCCCAGAGGTAAACGCCGCCTTCGCCGGGATAACGGTGCGCGAGTTCGATGACGGCGATTCCCTGGGGCCAGAAAAAAAGGAGAAGGGAGATGCTCCAGAGCCAGACCGTCACCCCGCCGTTGGCGGCAATGGATGGGACCACATTCAGATTGAAAACGGCGACGACGAAAAGCAGGACGAGGTCCCGGCGGCCGAGCACGCGCTTGAGACGCGGAGCTTCGGTGGCTGCGACGGCGGCGTTTGGTATGACAACCTCGCTTCCCAATAGAGATTCCTCGCTTCACAGACTCCGCCCGGAAGGAAGAGCGCACAAAAAGAGGAGTGAGTCGGCTAGTGCCCACCCGCCCCGACCGACGCGCCGCGCTCCTGCTGCGCTTTGGCCAATGCGGGCGCGACCTCTTCGAAGACCGCAAGATGGTTGTCGATGTCCGCTTCCGTGTGCTGAACGGAAATCGTCCACTGCTCGTCCCACCAATACGGCTGCGCCAGAACGCCGCGATTGACCATGCCGAACCAGTAGTGCCGCCAGAGATCGACGTCGATTTTGGTCCAATCGCGATAGTTGCGAATTTCCTGCGGATAAAGCATCAGAGCCCCGTTGACGCCCGCGCTCGCGACGTAGGCTTGCAAGCGGGATTTCTTGATGATGGCGCGATAGCCTTCCGTGAGCTTCTTGCTGAGGATGCCGACGTGGGCGTAGTTTTCGCGCGTGAGGACTTCGCGAACCGTGGCGAGACCCGCCGCCATGGCTGCGCGGTTGGTGTTGTAGGTGCCGCCGTGAAAGACTTTGTGCTGCGAGATGAGATCCATCACGGCACGGCTCGCTCCAAACGCGGCGAGCGGCAAACCGCCACCGATGGATTTGGCCAGGCAGATGATGTCCGGCTTGACACCAAAGAATTCGCTGGCGCCGCCCCAGGCGAGTTTCGCACCGGTTTTCACCTCGTCGAAAATGAGCAACGCACCGTTTTTGTCGCAAAGATCGCGCAATCCTTCGAGAAAACCAGGCTGTGGGAGGCACAGGCCAACATTCATGAGGATGGGCTCAAGAATGATGGCGGCAATCTGGCCCGGATTCTCCTTGAAGCGGCGCTCGACGCTCGCGAGATTGTTGAACGCGGCGACGACGACGTTGGCGAGAGAGGCTTGGGGAACGCCGGCGCCGCCGGGGACGCTCGTGGGAGCTTCGGGATCGCCGTAATCTTCTGCTTTGGGCTTCACACTGACGAGCACCGTATCGTGCAGACCGTGGTAGGAGCCTTCGAATTTGAGTATTTTGTCGCGGCCGGTAGCGGCGCGAGCGAGACGGCAGCCGTGCATGGTGACTTCCGTGCCGCTCGAGCCGAAACGCACCATCTCGACGGGATACCGTTTGCAGATCTCTTCGGCAAGTTCCCATTCCTGATCGTGAGGCATGCCAAAGGTGGTGCCGCGGTGCAGCTCCTGTTCGACCGCTTTGACCACTGCGGGATGGCAGTGGCCGGCCATCAGCGCGCCGAAACACAGGTTGTGGTCGATGTATTCGTTGCCGTCCAGGTCGTGGATCCGGCTGCCCTTGCCGTCCTTTACGAACAACGGATAGGGCTCGTAGTGGCGATAGTTACTGGCAACGCCGAGAGGAATGCGCTCGATGGCGCGCTTGTGCGCGGCGGCGGATTTGCGCGTGCGCTTTTCGTAGGTGGCAAGTTCCTTTTGTAGTGCGTCGTGCATAATGCTGCTCCGTGGATGGCAGGACTGTTCCCTGCGGTCAGTTTGAGACGGTGAAGCTATTATCTCATGCGTGCGGGGCACGGCCTCCGAGCCGCGCCTCCTGAATTCAACCGATTCCGGGGCCGGCCTTCTGGCGCGACGCGTCAGAAAACGAGCTTCAAAGCAAACTGGAACAGCCGGGGGTCGCGCACTTTCTGGGGCTGTCCAAAAGTAGAGCCCTGGTTCCCCGAATTGCCATCCGTCCCGTAAAACTGAGCATGATTGAAAATGTTAAAAATCTCCGTCCGGAATTCCAGATGCATTTTCTCGCCGACGGGAGTCTTCTTAAATACGCCAACATCCCAATTGTTGATCGGAGGATTGCAGCAAAGTGTGCGTGGCACGTTGCCGAAAGTTCCAAGCGGAATAGCAGTAGGATCTCCCGGACAGGTCGAAGTGTCGCAGTTGTCGAACAAGTTGGGGTCAAACACGAAACCGTCTGTCCGAGGATTGTGGGTCTTGAAAGGCCCGGTGAAGTTGGGCTTGCCCGGACACTCAAAGCCCAGAGTGCTTCCCTGCAGTTCTGTGTCATTGCAATTGTTGATTAAGATCGGGAAACCGCTCTGATAGGTATAAATGCCCGAAACCTCCCAGCCGTTCAGCACCTTGCCCAAAAATCCCTCCTTCTCGGGAATGGGCAAATCCCAGACGTAGTTGAAAACAAAGCGGTGCCGGGCGTCGAACAACGAAGGGCCGTAGGTGGCCCTGAAGTTCAAGGGATTCAAGATTTCCTCGAAGCTCGAGGCGTTGTCCAGGGACTTGCTGTAAGTATAAGAAGTCTGGAATTGCAGGCCATGGGAAAAGCGCTTCTCCAAGAGGGCTTGCAGTGAATTGTAGTTAGAATAGGCGACGGTATCTTCAGCGAAAATACTGTTGAAGACTTCGGTCCCATCGGCGGGACAACCGCTCGTGAGGGGATTGGGGTCGGTTGGGTTGCAGTTCGGGGACGAATAGGGACGCAAGCCGACCAGATTGATGGGAGTGCCAGCTCCGGGAGCACCGGTGATGGTGCACTGCGGCGCGGTTGTCTTGATCGGGCAGGGAATGTTTGGTCCGCCTGGCGTGGGGCCGCCGATATAGGGCATGTGTAGAACCTGGCCTGGGCCGAGATTGAATTGATACTGACTGTCCTCGGTGAAGGGTCCGCAACCTTGCCCTAAATTTGCAAGATCAAGGCAAGTTTGCGCATTGGCGGCGTTCTCATCATGAATAGCGAGGAGGCGGTGTCCCTGCGAGCCCACGTAGCCAACTTGCAGGAGGATTTCGCCGGGGAGCTCGCGCTTGACGGTCAAATTGTATTGAGCAGAGTACTGCGTGCGCAGAGTCTTTGGGAATTGGCCGAAGAGAAGAATGGGCCGATAAAGCGCCCAGTCCACGGGCTGGTTCCGAGGAGGGTTAAGGAAGGCGTTGGACACGTTGGGAAAGGTCGCGCCCTCTTGCGTCACGAATGGCGTGCTGAAGAGAGGATTGGTTATGCCGTTGCTGATGCCAAACGGCGGCTCCGCACTGAATTGTTCGAGCACGAGCTGCTCAATCGGGTTGTAGAACAATCCCCAACCCATACTGACGGTGGTCTTATTCGGGCCGCCCGTAAGTTTGGAGAGCGCTCCGTCCTTCCAGCCAGGACTCCAGTTCAAACCAAGGCGAGGAGCAAACGCTTTGTAATAGGTGCTGAAGAGACCGCCGGGGACACCTTTGTCTCCGGGAACGACGAGTCCAGTAGGGGTCGTCCCGGTATTTGCGCAGTTCGGTGTTACCCCCGTACCGTTGAACTGGGGAAGCGAACTAAAGCTAGAGTCGCTGGGAGCGGGGTATCCCGTCGAGAGATCACACGGAAAGATTGTAGAGCTCTGACCGGGATTGAAGCGCTGCACTTTCTTGCCGATGTCGGTGAGGGGCGTGTTCATTTCCCAGCGCAAGCCGTAGTTCAAAGAGACGTTGGGTTTGAATTTCCAGCTGTCCTGGGCAAACAGGTACAGGGAGGTGCTGCGGACGAGCTCCGTATTGGCGGATCCCTGCGAGTAAGAAACCGGCAGTCCAAGCAGATAGTTTGCAAAAGGATCGATGGCTCCAGTGTCGTTGTTGCCGCCCGGACCGAAGATATATTCGCCGTTGACGTTAAAGTACAGGTTTTGATCAAACTTCTGGTAGCGAACGTCGCCGCCGAACTTGAAGCTGTGGTTGCCCACGATCTTGCTGTAATTCTCGTTGAACTGAAAGGTGTTCCCCGTTTGTGGCAGTTGGCCCTCGAAATTGTTGCCAAAAAGACCAAGCGTGCCGTTCAAGGTGACGTACGGGACTCCCTCGAACTTGGGACCGAGTCCCGGATGAATGCCGCAGCCAAAGCCGGGACACACGGGAGTGTTGGGATCGGCCGCGGTGCCGAGCGGAGCACCGGTGGGGTCCACTAGGGGAGTATCGGAGGTTCCGCCAAAGCATTGAGCGGCCGGAACCACGCTTCCGCACGAGGCAGTGACCGCGTTAGTGACGGTGGGGGTGTAGAACTTGGGTTGGGCTTCGCGGAAATAAGTGAAACGGAATTCATTGACTGCCTTAGAACCAAGTGTCCAGGAGTGGCTGGCGTTCACTTGCTGGGCGTGAGTTATGATTTGCCCAGGAAAATTGCCAAGGGAACCGCCGGCCAACTGAAAGACGGCGAATGGATCGAGGGTATTGGCGTTATCGTAATAATAGTAGAACGACAGTTTCTGCGTATTGCTCAAATTGTGGTCCAGCCGTATTTGGAACTGGTCCCCGCGGTCTGTCGACCTGACCACATCCTGCGTCTCGGAATTGGCTCCTCCAGAACCCGGCAGGTAGCCCATCTTGATCAGACTCGAGGCCACCGGGTCAAAACATCCGACCGGGATGGTGGCCATGAGAGCTTGGGCGCCGGTCGTTGTCGGAAAGACGGAATCCCAAGGCTGTGGGGTGCCATTGATAACCGACGTCAGCGCGGTTTGCCCGCCAGGCGTGAGCTGGCTACCACAACGATTCTGGAGAATGGTGGCCACGGTCGGGTCATTCAGCGTGCCGGAGAAGACCATGGTGGAGGGATCCCCTGGGGGCGTTCCCGGTGCCGGCAGCGGAGTGGTGAAGGCACCTGCGAGGTCGCTTGCGGTGGGCACGGGCACCAACTGCGAGACGATGCCTCGCACGATACGCCGTCCCTCATAAGAACCGAAGATGAAGGTTTTGTCTTTCTTAATGGGCCCGCCGAGCGTGCCGCCGAACTGATTTTGCTTAAAAGGCGGTTTCGGCGTGGGCTGGAAGGTGAAACCGTGGGCGTTGAGCACATCGTTGCGCAGAAATTCGTAAACGCTGCCGTGAAGATCGTTGGTGCCGGATTTGGTGACAACGTTAATCACTGAACCGGAATTGCGACCGTACTCGGCGTCGAAGGTATTAGAGATAACCCGAAATTCTTCGACGCTGTCCGGTGAAGGCTGGACGGCAGGCAGGTTGGCAAAGAGGTCGTTGCTGTCGCCGCCGTTCACGGAATAGTTGTTGGAACGGCCGCGACCGCCGTTCACCGTAACGACGCCGGGCTTGTCGGACCCGTAGAAGAGATTGTTTCCAATCTGCGACTGCACGCCAGGCTGGAGTTGCAGGAGTTGGAAGACATCGCGCTGGTTCAACGGCAGCTGCGTTGCGGAGCGTTCGTTGACAATTGCGCCGAGTTGCGTGGAGGTGGTATCAATCACGGGCGGCGCGCCAGTGACTTCCACCACGTCCGTGGAACCGCCAATTTGCAACACTACATCGACGCTGATAGCTTCGTTGAGGTTGAGGGGAACGCCTTTGCGCGCGTATTTCTTGAAACCCTGGCTCGCAAGGTCAACTTCATAGGAACCAACGGGCACTTCGAGGAAAATATATTCGCCATTAGCGCCGGTCTGCACGTCGCGTGTAGCGTGCGTGGCTTCGTTGATTAACGTGACGGTAGCGCCGACTACGGCGCCACCACTCGGATCGGTAACCGTGCCGCGAATGCGGCCGCCGGTGCTTTGCGCATGCGCAAACGGCGTAACCAAAGCAAGCAGGAGAATCGAAGTGGCGTTGAAAAAAATGCTAGCACGACACGACGAGAGAAATCCCAAGGACAGTCCCTTGCCTTTCATGATCTCGCCCCCTGCCACGAAGGCCCCCCCGACGATCGCATCTTCGTGGTTGCCCTTGCCCCTTAAACTCTACTATAATCCAGCAAACTTAGAGAAAGTTGGGTGCCGTGTCAAGCAGAAAGAATTTATCCACGCAGTCCGCCCAGCGTGACGGGAAGCGCCTCCTGCGCATCAGCGAAGTGGCGCGCCGCGTGGGCATTTCCTCTTCGGCTCTGCGCGCGTGGGAAGCGCTCGGACTGGTGTCCCCGCAGCGGACGCAAAGCCGCTACCGTTTGTACAACGAATCCGACGTACGCCTGCTGCGGAGAGCCATTTTTCTCCGCCGTGCCCGCGGCCTCAATCCGCCCGCGATCGCCCATGTCCTCAAGCGCCAGGGCGTGGTATCTCCGCCCGCCGAAGGCACGCTCGCTCCCGGGCAGCGTTTCCGCCGGCTGCGCGCCAAGCGGGGGCTTTCTCTCGCACAAGTTGCCAAAGCCACCGGCGTTTCCGTCGGATTTCTCAGCGCGCTCGAGCGAGGCCAGATGCGTTCGTCGGTAGCGACGCTCCGCCGCATCGCGCGCTTTTATGGAACCAATATTCTTTCGCTCTTCGAGGCTGCCGGCGACAATCCGCGCCTGGTGCGCCCTCGGGAAAGAAGAATTCTGGAAACCACGCCCGACGTCCGCATGGAACTGCTCGCTTGGGGCAACACGGCGATGGAGCCGCACCTGTTCCGCGTCAAGCCCGGCGGCGGAAGCGGCGAATCGTACACCCACGAAGGAGAGGAATTTCTACACGTGCTTCGCGGTGAGTTTGAAATTTGGCTAGACAAAAGCGAGCATTACCAGCTGAAGCGCGGCGACAGTTTGTATTTTGAAAGCTCCACGCCGCACCGTTGGAAGAATCCCGGGCGCAAAGAAGCGTGGGTGCTGTGGATTAATACGCCGCCGACATTCTGAAGAAGGAACCGCATTGAAAAACCACTACCTGGCGTTGAACTCCCGTGCGGTTCGCCTCACGTTACCGCTTACGGTGCTGTGTTTCGGAATCACCGGCAGCGCCAGAGCGCAGGGGCTCATCGTCGAGCCCGCCGACATCATCGTGATTCACGCTCGCGTGTACACGGAGAATCCGAAGCAGCCCTGGGCGCAGGCGGTCGCCATTCACGGAGCGAAAATTGTGGCCGTCGGCGACGATACGACGATCCAGAAAATCCGCGGCATGGGCACGAAAGTCATCAACGCCGGGGGAAAGCTGGTCCTACCTGGCTTCACCGATTGCCACATTCATTTTCTCGACGGATCGCTCAGTCTTGGCCGCGTGAACCTGGAGGGCGCAAAAGACGTTGCCGACATCCAGAAGAAACTGCGCCAGTACGCAGCGGAACATCCGGGCGAGGACTGGATTCTGGGTCGCGGCTGGAATTATGCGATGTTTGGTCCAGAGGCCTTGCCACACAAGAAATATCTCGACGAGGTTTTCCCCAACCGGCCCGTTTTTCTGGAGGGTTACGACGGGCATACCTACTGGGCTAATTCGAAAGCCCTGGCGCTCGCGGGCATCATCGGCAAAACTCCGAATCCGCCGAACGGCATCATCGTGCGCGATGCCCAGACCGGAGAAGCTACGGGCGCTTTGAAAGAAGCGGCTCAGGATTTGGTCGCGAAGGTAGTGCCGAAGCCGACTCGCGCCGACAAGCTTCTGGCCTTGCGCGCCGGGATGAAATGGGCCAATGAAAATGGCCTCACGCGCGTCCACAGCGCCGGGGGCGATTTTGAAATTCTCGACCACTTCGACGAAATGCGCCATCGCGGCGACCTTAGCTTGCGGATGTACATCGCTTACTTCCTGAATCCTCCTGCCCTGCGGCGGGAGGACCTCGACGCCATCGAGGCGGCGCGCAAGAAATTCCATGACGACTGGATCGATGCCGGCGCGGTGAAATTCATGGTGGACGGCGTGGTGGAGTCGCACACGGCGGCCATGCTCGAACCCTACAGCGACGACCCTTCCTTGAAGGGCAAGCCCTTCTGGGAGCCAGCGAACTACAATGCCGCCGTTGCCGAGGTGGATAAGCGCGGTTTCCAGCTGTTTACGCATGCCATCGGGGATTATGGCGTTCGCATGGCGCTCGATGGCTACGAGAACGCGGACCAACACAATCACAAGCGGGACCGCCGCTCCCGCATCGAGCACATCGAAACCGTTGCGGCTGCGGACATTCCGCGCTTCGGGAAGCTCGGCGTTATCGCCAGCATGCAGCCGCTGCATTCTTATCCGGATGCCGATACCCTGGACGTTTGGGCGCGCAATGCCGGACCCGACCGCGCGTCGCGCGCCTGGGCGTGGAAAAGTATCGCCGACGCCGGCGGTCGCCTGGCGTTTGGCAGCGATTGGCCGGTGGTGACGCTGAATCCGTGGGAAGGGATGCAGACCGCGGTGACGCGGCAAACCGCGGAGGCCACGCCGGCAAACGGCTTCGTTCTCGAACAGCGGCTGACGGTCCCTCAAGCGGTCGAAGCCTACACGTTAGGGGCGGCGTTTGCGGGGCGACGCGAGAAAACCGAAGGGTCGCTCGAGGTTGGCAAACTCGGCGACCTGATTATCATTTCGCAGGACATTTTTAACATCAACCCGCATAAGATTGGAGCGACGAAGGTGCTCACCACCATCGTGGGCGGGCGGGTCGTTTATCAAGCGGATTCCAAGTAGCCGGAGGAGCGATGAAACCTCGCGCGATTCTTCTGGGGGCTGTGGCCATTGCTCTCGGGTGCGGGGGTTGTGGCAAAAGGGAAGAATCGCTGAGCTTGCTCGTTTGGGAAGGCTATGCGGATGAGTCTGCGGTGCACGACTTCGAGCAAAGCCATCACTGCAAGGTTTCTGCTTCCTACATGGGATCGAGCGATGAGCTGGTGGCCAAGCTGCGCGGCGGCAGCGCCTCGAATTATGACGTCATCTCGCCTTCGAGCGATGTTGCCGCGTCCATCGCGCGCGCGGGGTTGGCCGCGCCGCTAAACCTTTCAAAAATTCCTTCCTATTCGCAGCTCTCCAACAAACTTCGTGATTTGCCTTTAGTCAAACCCGGCGGCCAGGTCTACGGCGTGCCGTTCATGTGGGGGCCGAACCCGCTTCTTTACGACACGACGGTCTTTTCCAAGCCGCCCGACTCCTGGGCTGTCTTCTGGGATCCCCAATACAAGGGAAAGGTATCGGTTTGGGACGATCTGTCCAGCGTCTATATGGCCGCGCAGATTCTCGGCTACGACAAGCCCGACCCGGCCAAACTTTACAATCTGACCGACGAGCAACTCGCCGCGGTTAAGGAGAAGCTTCTCGAACTCAAACCCAACATTCGCAAAATATGGTCTACTGGCGGCGAGCTTACCAATCTTTTCGAGAATCATGAAATCGTTCTGGCCATGGGCTGGCCGCTGAACACCAACGACCTCCGCAAAGCGAATTTCCCGATTGGCGAGACTATTCCCAAGGAAAACACCACCGGGTGGATCGACCATTTGATGATTACTGCCGCCAGCACGCACAAGGAGCTTGCGCACGCCTTCCTCGAATACATGATCGAGGCCAAAACGCAAAAGCTGGTGACCGACCGGACGCATTACACGCCCGCGAATTCCGGCGCGGCGCAATTTCTCACACCGGATGAAATGACGAGCCTGCACCTCGACGACCCTGATGCCTATATGCAGAGAATCTACTTTTGGCAGGATGTTCCCCGCCGCGCGAAGTACAACGAGATTTGGAACGAGGTGAAAGCCGCGCAGTGAGCGCTTTTCCCGCCAATCCGCCCCAGGAACTTCCGGCCAAAAGCGCGGCGCTTCTGGAACTCCGCAATGTAGCCAAGCGCTTTGCCGCGGTAGATGTCCTGAAGAACATTTCTTTAAACATCGCTTCGGGAGAGTTTCTCACGCTCCTCGGCGAGAGCGGTTCGGGCAAAACAACTGTGCTTCGCTTGATCGCGGGATTCGCACAGCCTTCTTCCGGCGAAATCTGGATGAGCGGCGAGCGCCTGGACCTCCTCCCGCCTTACAAGCGTCGCGTGAACACCGTTTTCCAGAACTACGCGCTGTTTCCTCACCTCAGCGCGTGCGACAACGTCGCTTACGGACTGCGCGTCAAGAACACGCCAACCAGTGAACTTGCGGCGCGCGTCGAAGAGGCTCTCCGCATGGTGAAGATGCAGGGTTTTGCCGCCTCGCGCCCTGCGAGGTTGAGCGGCGGCCAGCAGCAGCGCATCGCCCTTGCGCGAGCCCTTGTCAATCGCCCGCGGCTGCTCTTGCTCGACGAGCCGCTTTCGGCGCTGGATGCGAATCTGCGCAAACAGATGCAGGGCGAGTTGAAATCGCTGCAGCGCGAAATCGGCGTCACGTTTCTCTTTGTCACGCATGACCAAGAAGAAGCCATGGCGCTTTCTGATCGCATCGCGCTCCTGCGCGATGGAGCGCTCGAACAGGTGGCGTCTCCCCGCGAGATTTATGCGCATCCCGCCACCGCCTACACTGCCGAGTTCATCGGTCAAACGAATTTGCTTCGCGGGGAAATTCGCGGTGGCATGGTCACGTGCGGTGCGCTGCGCTGGCCCTCGGACGAGGCCGATGGTGCGGTGATTTTTTCTCTTCGCCCGGAAGCGATTCGCATTTGTGCCGACGATAAGCGCCAGCCCAGCGAGGTACGCTTTCGTGCAGCGGTGCGCCAGCAATTCTACGGCGGTTCTAGCGAATTGCTGGAAGTGGATTGCGGCAACGGCCAAACGTTGCGCGTGCGTGTCCCGGTAGGCGGTCCGCTTGCCGGCGAACAGGACTTTGTCTTTTCGCTTTGCGACCCCACTCGCGTCGCGGAATAGAGGCTCACGACTTTCCCATGTACTCGCGCGCCTACAAAACGCTCGTTTCCCTCCCGCCGCTCGTCTGGGTTGGCACGTTCCTCTTGCTCCCCTACGCGCTCGTGTTTGCGCACAGCCTGTGGGCGGTGCGCGAAGGCGTGATGGTTCATGATTGGAATCTCGACAACTACAAAGCGCTCCTGACGAATCCGCTGTATGCCGTGGTGCTTTTCCGCACCATGCACATCGCAGCGTCCGTAACGCTTTGCGCGATCCTGCTTGGTTATCCGCTTGCGTACTATTTGGCTTTTCACGCGGGCGCGCGCAAGGAACTTCTCTACCAGCTAGTCATCGTGCCTCTTTGGGTCAGCTACCTTGTGCGCGGCTATGCTTGGAAAACCATTCTTGGCAGCGACGGCGTGTTGAATGGCTTCCTGCAATATCTGCACCTCACCCGCGAGCCGGTTGGCTACTTCCTGTACAGCCCTTTCGCCGTCGTGCTGATGCTCACGCACATCTACACCCCGTTTGTTTTTCTGCCCATCTATGCTGCTCTCGAACATGTTCCGCGGCCGCTCTTGGAGGCTTCACAGGATCTTGGCGCAAGCTCCGTTCAAACGTTCTGGCGCGTGATCCTGCCTCTCTCCATGCCCGGCCTGCTCGCCGGCGCGACGTTTGCGTTTGTTCTCTCGCTCGGCGACTTTCTTGCGCCGCTCCTGGTCGGCGGTCCTTCCGGCACCATGATCGCAAACGTGGTGCAAAGCCTCTTTGGCGCCGCTTTTGACTGGCCGCTCGGGGCGGCGATTTCCGTCGGGATTCTGGTCATCACCATTTCTCTACTGTGCCTCGGCGAGTTTCTGGAAAAGCGCTGGGCCTTCCAATGACGCGAAGCTCTACCGTGCGCCGCGCGCCGCTCCTGGCTCTGTATGCCACGTTTGTCTTCGCCTTCATTTATCTGCCCATCGTCGTGCTCGTCGTTTACTCCTTCAACCGCGATGGCGTCGGCGGTTTTCCTCCTCGTCATTTCACGCTGGGCTGGTACACCGTGCTTTTTGCCGACTCTTCCATCTGGAATTCCGTGCTCAACAGCTTGATCGTGGCCGCCGCGAGCGTCGCGCTTTCGCTGGGACTGGGTCTGCTCGCTGCTCTCGCTCTCGACCGCGCCGGCTTTCCGGGCAAGAGTTTGTTTCGCCGCCTGGTGCTCCTGCCTTTGATTCTTCCGGGCATCATCACGGGCCTTTCGTTGCTGATGTTCGCGGTTTTTTCGGGATTACACCCCAGCCTGGCGACCGTTTTCCTCGGTCACGCGACCGCGCTGATCTCCGTCGCCACCACCGAGCTCTTCGCCGGCCTGCAAAAACTGGACCGCGCGCAGGAAGAAGCTTCGCTCGACCTCGGCGCCACGCCTTGGCAAACGTTTTGGCGCATTACCCTTCCCAATCTCAAACTCTCGTTGATCGCCGCCGGGCTGCTCATCTTTACGCTTTCGATGGACGAAATTGCGGTGACGTTTTTCCTTATCGGACGCGACAATACCTTGCCCCTGGAAATCTGGGCTCGCCTCCGCCGCGGCATCACTCCGGAAATCAACGCAATCTCTACTCTCATTTTCGTCTCATCTGTCGCGCTTCTTGTCATTTGGTATCACCTGCGCGCCCGCAGCCTCGGCGCCCGATCGCCCGAGTTTCTCGAACAACTGGGAGAGACTTCATGAAGCAATCCGTAACGACGCGGCGAACTTCCATCTTGCTGACGTTTCTTCTGTCCTTGCTGATCGTGCCCGACGCAGCCGCCCAGTCCGTTCCCTTCGACATCGTTATCACCAATGGGCGCATTATCGACGGGACGGGCTCGCCCTGGTATTCGGGCGATATCGGCATTCGCGGAGGAAAGATCGCGGAGATCGGCAACCTTGCCGCCAGCACTCGCACGCGCACTATCGATGCGCACGGCCAGGTGGTTGCCCCCGGCTTCATTGACATGCTCGGCCAGTCGGAGCTGACGATTCTCGTCGATCCGCGCCTGCCGTCAAAAATCTATCAAGGCATCACCACCGAAATCACCGGCGAAGGCGAATCGGTCGCGCCGCTAAACGACGCGATTCGCCGTTCGGGCAAGAAACAATTCGACCTCCTCGGCATCCAACCCGACTGGCAAACGTTCCGGCAATACTTCGCGCGCCTGGAAAAGCAAGGCATCGGCATCAACGTCGCCGACTACGTTGGCGCTACCACCATCCGCCGTATGGTCCTCGGTGATGATGATGTTCAGCCCACCTCCGCACAACTCGAGCAGATGAAGCAGCTCGTTCGGCAAGCGATGCTTGATGGCGCCGTCGGCGTCTCCACTTCGCTCGAATATCCGCCTGCTCCCTATGCCAAAACCGATGAATTGATTGCGCTGGCTTCCGTAGCTTCGCGATTCGGCGGCATCTATGCCACGCACATGCGCAGCGAGAGCACCGCCATTTTGCAGTCACTCGACGAGGTGATTCGCATCGCCCGCGAGGCGCAAGTCCCCGTCGAAATCTGGCATTTCAAAGTGGCCGGCAAACCTTCCTGGGGCCACATGCCCGAAGCGGTCGCGAAAATCGATGCCGCCCGCGCCGCGGGCGTGGACATTGCCGCGGACAGTTACGCTTACACGGCTTGGGGCAATGGCCTTTCCGCTTTTATTCCACCCTGGGCGCACGACGGCGGTACGGCAAAGTTGCTCGCGCGATTGAAAGATCCTGCCGCTCGCGCGCACATCCGCAAAGACATGCTCACGCCTTCCGATGAGTGGGAAAACGAATGGCAGCAAATCCCCGGCCCGGAGTCCATCCTTATCGGCCAGGTGCAAAACCCGAAGCTCTTGCCGCTGCAGGGAAAAACCATCGTCGAGGTCGCCAAGCTCTGGAACAAAGACCCCATCGACACGATTTTCGACCTCTTGATCGAGGATGATGCTTTTGCGAGCGTGGCCGTTTCGGGCATGTCCGAACCTGATGTCGTGCTCGGGCTGCAACAGCCTTGGGTGTCCATCGACAACGATTCCTCGGGCGTTTCTCCGGCAGGAATCCTCGGCCGGGAGCACGCGCATCCCCGCGCCTACGGCACGTTCCCGCGCATCCTTCGCAAATACGTCCGCGAAGAGCACAAGCTCACGCTCGAAGACGCCATCCGCAAATTCTCCGCCCTTCCTTCCGAGCGCTTGCGCCTCGCAGGCCGCGGCGTGCTTCGCGTGGGCATGTGGGCCGATATCACCATCTTCGATCCCGCAACCATTCGCGACCTCGCGACGTTCGACCATCCCAATCAGCTCTCGCAAGGAATGGACTATGTGCTGGTCAACGGCGTTCCGGTCATCGATCAGGGCAAAATGACCGGAACGCGTCCCGGAAAAGTCCTTCGTGGACCCGGCTACGTTCCTTGATTCCGCGGCCCCGCCCGTTCGAGGAAGATCAGGCGCCGCTCAAGCGTCTCGCACTCTTCGTGATGGCGGGCGCTATTTCTTCTGTAACTTACGCTCCGCGAGCCTTACGGCCGTCTCCAGCGCGTCCCTAGCTTTCACCTCTACATCGGGCCGGACGCCGGTCCCCGCCCAATCGGGTTCTCGGTAAGGATTGATCGCTCTGGCCTCAGGAATACCCATTCCGAAGTGATCGTCAAGGCGATGAAAGGTTCCCACATCACTAGCGCCTCCCGTCGTCTCTCCGACAACCGTGGCGCGCTTCAGCATTTTCAAGTCGTAGCTGAAGTGCTCGGCGCCGGAAAAAGTCCTGGCTGAGGTCAGCAGATACACCGGCTTATCCGCCAGCCGGCTTCCCGGAACCGGTGAGCGCGTCCAGGAGTCCGCCGTCGTATCTTGCCTCGGGTTGTACATATACTCGGGATGGTCGAAAAGATAGGCGGCGATCAGCGTGACCATACCGGGGTAACCGCCGCGGTTGTCCCGCAAATCAAAGATGATCGCATCCGCGTCGTTCAACGAGGCCATCGCTGCCGCTGCCGTCTGCTGGCAGAGGGACGGATCCGGAAACGAATCAAATTTCAGATAGCCGATATGGTGCGGCAGGATCTTGACCGGTTCGAAGGTGCAGTTTGCTTGTTCCATCGCCTTCCGGTAACGCGCCTCAAGTGCCGGTGTTGCGGTTGGCGCGAGCTCAGGCAAAGGGGCTTCGCTGTAAAGCAGCTCGAGGTGCCGGTCATGGCTCACATCTCGCATCTGTTGTGTCAGCAGCTCCGCAAAGGCTCTGCCGTCGGTCGCCGCGTTGTCATCGCCCTTTTTCTCGTGGCCCACCAGCGCATCTGCCATCTTTTGCGCGACAACCGGATCAATGTAGTGCTTTTTTAGATTGGCTACAGCTCCACGAATCACGCGTTCCCGCTCCGCTCGCTTGAGGTGCGCTCCCGCAAGTATGGCGTTGCTAGAACGCAGCAGTTGCCCGCTTTCCTCTTTGCGAGGCCGCAAAGCATCCGCCGGTGTGGGCCCGTTCGATGGGGCATCGTTCGGCTTGCTATTCTGCGGTCGGGAAGAGGTTGCGGCCATTTCTGGCTGCCGGCCGCTGGCAGCCGCGATTCCTCCTTCCTGGGAATCGCGGGCGGGCTCGGGTGGTCGCGGGCTGAAGGACGAGGAACGGTGATCGGCAGAGCTGCGGGCCGGACGGATGAGCGCGCTCAACGGCACGTGCTTTACGCCATGATTGAGGAGAAAGGAAAAGGCAATCGTCGCCGCCAAAGTCAGTACGCCGCCGAGGAACAATGTGCCGGCGCCGAGGGACTCGTCGGGCAGAATCAAAAGGGAAGGCACGCCTTCCGAACGCAGATGAGCCGCGTAGCTGGTGAGTTCGGGCTGGACACGGAAGTACGCTCGCGGGACGGACAACGCCAGATCGCCGAGCAGGTCAAGCCAGAGCCGGAGGCGCAAGAGAAACCCTTTTTCGTCGCGGCAGCGGTCGCGGACGAGTTGCAGGGCTTCCTCGCCATAGGCCTCGCGAAAACGCGAAGGAAACAGGCGGAGCAGCCAAGCGTAGATCTTCTCAGACATACTCCCCCCTTAAGATCTTTTTGGCCCGCGCGAGTCGCAGCAAATCCGCAAGTCTCTCGGCCTCCAATCGCGCCAGTTTGCGTCCTGCCGAGGTCAGCCGGTAATAGCGCCGCCGCTCGTGGCCGAGCTTTACGTCCTCGCGCGGTTCGGTTTCTTCGATCAGTTTGGCATCGACGAGGGTCTGGATGGAGCTGTAAAGCGTCCCTGGGCCCAGCCGCATGCGGCCGTGGGTCTGCTCGGCGACTTGTCGCATGATGCCGTAGCCATGCAAGTCTTCGCCGGCCAGGGCCAGCAGGATTTGGAAGGCAGCCGAGGGAAGCGGGATGAGTTTTCGCTTGGGCATAAACACTCGATCATCAATATATCGATAATCGACTATACGCTGGTCGCCTGCGATTGGCAAGAGTGGTCCTTTGGTGGTCTTGCTTGCGATGTCTCGCCGCGCATAAATCATTCATAATAGCGGGCGCATCTGCTCGCTTTAGCCGCGAGGTTTTTCGGAGGAGCCATGGCCGATCGCCTGGAAGATTTTCAGAAATTTCGCTCCGACTTGAACGAGGAGATTCTCGGCTGCGGGCACTTGGGCATGAAGCGCTTTTTTGCGCTCGACCATCAGGCCTACCAGCCCGGTCCGCTCGGCACCAAGACCAAAGAGCTTCTCGGATTGGTTGCTTCGGCGGTGCTACGCTGCGATGACTGTATTACCTATCACCTGGTGCGCTGCGGCGAGGAAGGATGGAAGCGCGCGGAGGTCATTGACGCCCTGAACGTGGCTCTCATCGTCGGTGGTTCCATCACCGTCCCTCACGTCCGGCGCGCGTTCGCCCGCATGCGCGAAATCAAGGGTCTAAAAGCCTAAGTGCTCTTCTCTATAAATACGATAACGTATTATTTGCCGTTGGCAGCCTCCCCTGTTATGCTGTTGCTGGGACGGCGCCGATTTGCCTCGAAAAAGTCCATACGGAATCTTCCTCACGAGCCAAGAACGGAAGGAATTGGAGCGCCGCGCCAATAAATATACGTTACCATATTTTATGGTCGCCCGCGCCAAGATGATCCTCCTCGCTCACCAGGGCCTCGCCAATGATCAGATCGCCGACCGTCTCAGCACGCGACGCGAGATCGTCAGCCGCTGGCGAAAACGCTTCTTCGAAAAACGCTTGGCCGGCCTAGAAGACTGCCAACGCCCCGGCCGACCCCGGGTTTTCCCCCCCAGAGCTGGTCGTGCAGGTTAAAGCCATGGCCTGTGAATTTCCCAGCCGCTTTGGTGTGCCCCTTTCTCGCTGGAGCGTGACCGAACTGGGCTCCCAGGTCCGCGCTGTGGTCTGACCGCCTCCCTCAGTGACACCACCATCTGGCGATGGCTGAACGAGGATGCCATCCGCCCTTGGCAGCACCGCTGCTGGATCTTTCCGCGAGACCCACAGTTTGCGGCCAAGGCCGGACGCATTTTGGATTTGTACCAACGCCTCTGGAAGGGCCGTAAACTGAGCGCCAACGAGTTCGTCGTCTCGGCGGATGAAAAGACCAGCATTCAGGCGCGCTCCCGAAAAGCCAAATCTTTGCCCACGCAACCCGGTCAGCCCATGAAGATCGAGCACGAATACAAACGGCTGGGAGCGTGGGCCTATCTGGCCGCTCTGGACGTTCACCGTGCCAAACTCTTCGGCCGCTGCGAACCCAAGAATGGAATCGCGGCCTTTGACCGTCTTGTCGACCAAGTGATGAGACAGTGGCCCTATCGCCGGGCGCGTAGGGTTTTCTGGATCGTCGACAACGGCTCGGCGCATCGGGGTCCCCAGGCAGCCCGAAGGCTGCAAGCCAAATATTCCAACCTGGTGCTTGTTCATGGTCCCATTCACGCCAGTTGGCTCAACCAAATCGCAATCTACTTCTCGATCCTCCAGCGAAAGGTCTTAACGCCTAGCGACTTCCGATCGTTGCAGGAGCTAGCGCAACGCCTGCTCGCCTTCGAGCGCCACTACCAAACCATCGCCCAACCTTTCGAATGGCGCTTCACACGAAAAGACCTCACAGCGTGGCTCCGCAAATTGCCCCGTCCCTTGCCCAAGGCGGCTTAGAATACGTGACTGAACATATGAAACGGCCGACTAAGGAGGCCGGCGGCAAAGGCTCGCAAGCCACTTTAGAGTGTCTCTCGATTTTTTCCTGCTCCGCCGACACCGGCGGCTGATTTTTGCGTAATTGAGTCGAATCTGTGCGAAACTATAGCCATGGCACGTGGTTGGGAAAGTAAAGATGTAGCATCCCAGGTCGAAGAGACCGAGGCCCCACGGCAGAAAGTTCCCCACGGCAGCAAGTCTCCCGAGCAAATTCAACTTGAGCAGCAACGCCAGGATTTGCAGCTATCCCGCACCCGCATTATGAACGAGCTGGTGTCGGCAACGCACCCGAACCACCGCAAGTCTCTCGAAGCCGCCCTTGCTCACCTCGACAAGAAACTCTCCGAGCTCGGCTAGCGTCGCCTGACGGTCGGCAGCCTTTATTTCTATTTGCAAACGAAGGTATGTGAAATCAAGGCCTTTGCCAGAACAGGCAACGCCCTCGCATGCTCACCCCGCAGGAGCGGCCGTTAGCCTGGGGCAACGTCCGGCTGGCCACGGCAGGACGCCGAAACGTAACCACCACGATGACGTCGGACTCCGCATCCTCTCCTCCTCTTCTTCCCGCAGCAAACTTCCATTGCTTGACGGCCGCCACGGTCGGCGCAGTGAGCGATTCCAGATCGCGCACCACGTGCAAGGAGGTGACATGGCCCTCCCGGTCCACAATCTCATTCAAAATCACACTTCCCTCGCCAATGCTGGTCGGCGGATATTCCGGCTCGAGCGTAAAAAGCGGCAAAGCCGCGCGATCCTTGGATTCCGTTCCCGTCTCTTTGTATTCATGCACGCGCGCCGTCAGTTTGGGCAGAAAAGGCTGAGGAAACTGGAAGACGATCCCGATCCGCGATCCAACGGGTCGCCCGTCTTGGCGTGCCGGCAGAAACGACCAGGTTTCGACCGCGCCCAGCACTTCTTCGAGAAATGGCGCTTGGCTCTGTACGACTCTTACGTCGGTAAGCCGTCCCCGGGTATCCACCTTGGCGTCAAACAGGATCTCACCGCCGAACAACGCCTGCGGCGGAAAGGGTGCCGCGACCAGAGAGAGCGGAGTCGGTCCGGAGAACCCTTTGGCTTTCTCGACGGGAGCCTCCCTAAGCCCCGTGCCCTCGAGAGTCGCATGCCAGGGAATGCCGTTCTGCTGGAGCAATGAAATGGCGTAGTGAATGCGCACCGCCGCCCCGGGCGAGGGGTCTACCTGTTCCGTGGTGGTTACAAAGGGAATGGCCGTGGGGTGCAGCCAGCGGCCCTCGATAAAGCCCTCCACTTCCCCCGATTCCTCAGAAATAACCGGAGAGCCGCTCTGGCCAGGAATCACTCTCTGGCTGTACAGCAATAGCTCAATTTCCCTCCCGTTTGGCGTTCGCGTGTATTGATAACTCAGAACTTGACCCTGCGAACGGTCTTCGAGCGGCTCGTCGAAGGTATACGCCTCGTCGAGGCTCGAGGGCCGCAACGAGACCGAAACCACGCTCTTTCCCGGAGAGAGCCGGTCGGTCGCCAGAGGCAGGAACGCTACCCGGTAGCCTCCCTCAAATGGGTTCGGGGTTGCTCGCAACACGGCAACATCGTGCTCCCAATCCGTCGCCACGACTTCAGCCTTGAGCAGGCGGCGCTGTCCGCTCGGCAACCCTACCAGCACGTGGAGCTGCCCGCCGTCTCGAAACGATTCCATAAGGTGTGCTGCGGTGATCAAATAGCCGTCTTCGTTGATGAAGAAGGCGTCTCCGTAAAAAAGGTAATGATAGCCCTTGTTGGAAGGGTTTTCATCGAGCGGATAAACGACAGGACAAATTGCCGCCACCGGATCGGCCGCAACCGGCCCCTTCTCGGAGGCTTTTGCAGTCGTTAGACCGCAGAAGACCCACACTGCTGCGGCCAACCACTTCGCGGCCGCGCTTCGGTAATTCCTAACCACGATTTTCGTTGGCACGGACACTCCGTCACGGTCAGTTTAGTTGGTAAAGCCCCCGGGCAGGGACGGGCCGGGCCAATCGCATGGAAAGTGGGCTGAGGAACTTACTGCGATTTCGCCCCCATTCTACACCTTCTTGGAGTAGCTCCAAGGCCCTTCGGCGACGATTTCCCGGCCTTGGGGCTCGAGTCGATTTAGACGCGGGATGAACCCGGCATGCAAGTCAAACGAGGTTTAAGTTAATTTAAGTTAAGTTAAGAGCGACGAAGCGCGAGGGGAGCCCCCACGAACGATCGAGTGACTTGGCCCAAAGAATGGAATCAGGATGAGAAGGGGCGCAACCTGCGCCCTCGGCAAACCGCATCGGTCTCCCACGGGGAACTCATTCCGTGAACACCACGCCCACCGCCACCGAGCCTTTTTCTTGCGCGTCATCAATCCGCACCACGTATCCTTTCAACCTGATGCGCCCTTCCCCATTTGTCCCCGGGGCGTCGATCGTGAGCTGCAGCTCGGACTGCAACTGCGGCAGATGCTTCAGCGTAAGCATCGCGCCTTGCAGCGATAGATCGCAAACCACCGTTTCTTCCACGAATTCATTCCCGCCTTCGGTCAATCCGTACACTTTTGCCTGGAATTGCACTTCTCGCCGCAATGCCGCGCGCGTCCCCGGCATGTGAGCCTGCACGGCTTCGCCCGGCGCGCCGAGCGTGATCACCATTCCTTCGCTCGCCGCAAACACCGAATCGAATTCATCCCGGGCCTGCCGCAAGAGCGAATCCACCATGCGGTCGGTCGAGTCCGGGTCGTGATGAAACAGCACCAGCGTTTTGGCCCCGGTTTGCCGCGCCGTCTTTACTCCTTCAAGCCAAGAAGAATGTCCCCACCCTTTCCTCGTGGTTCCCAGCTGGTCGGGCGTGAATTGCGCGTCGTTGATGAAAATGTCCGCGCCCGCCACGAGTTCTCGGAGGCTTTCGTCCAGCTTGGCGTCTCCCGGCTCATTGTCGGTGGCGTATGCCACCGTGCCCGCCGGCGTCTCAATGCGGAATCCCAGGCAGCCTTGCGGATGGTTCAGCCAGCGCGTGGTGATTTTGTTTTCGCCGATGGTGAACGATTCACCTCCGTCCACTTCGTGGAATTTGCGTTTCGCGGTCATCACCGACATGTCCACCGGAAAATACGGTACGGCCATCTGCGCTTCGAACACCTGCTTCAGGCTGTCGGGTCCCAGGAATTTCGAGCGGAAGCTGTAAAACTCAAATTCGTTCTGCTCCACGTAGAGCGGCGCAAAAAACGGGACTCCCTGAATATGATCCCAGTGGTAATGGGTGATCAGGATGTGTGTTCGCTGGCTTTTTTCCCCGCTTGGTGCGGTCCAGCGGTTGCCCAGCATGCGCAGCCCTGTCCCGCAATCCAGTATGAAGCGCGGGCCGTCCGGTGCTTCCAGCTCCAGGCAAGGCGTGTTGCCGCCGTAGCGCCACGTGCCCGGATCCACGGTTGGCGTGGATCCGCGCACGCCCCAAAAATTCAGTTTTGTAATCGGAACTGGCATAGCCGTAAACGCAAATCCCTTCTGAACTGGCCCGTCCCACGCCAACAAACCCGCTATGGGAAACCTGTTTCATCGTCGCAGCCGATGCTAAGGCCGTCAATACCATTCCGCCAGTCACGGTGTCAAACTGCCCAACAAGCTTGTCGCCCGGCTGCGCCGGCTAATGTGAGCGCGTAGAATGGGAGCATGTCCGGGCATGCTCACAGCCACGATCATGGCCATAGCCACGCCGATCATGCTCATTGCCAGCCCGGGCATCCTCACCGCACCCTGCAGCCTGCCGTCCTTGGCTGGGCCATGGTCTTCACACTCAGCTTGGTCGTCGCGGAGGTTTTCGGCGGCATTTTCGGCCGCAGCGTCGCGCTCCTCAACGACGCCGTCCATAACCTCTCCGACGTTCCCGCTCTCGGCATCTCCTACCTGGCAATGCGCTGGGCCGAGCGCCCCGCCGACAGCGAAAAAACCTATGGGTATCATCGCGCCGGCACGCTGGCTGCCTTCACCAATGCTTTTGTCTTGGTTTTCCTTTCCCTGTGGCTTGGTTATGAAGCGCTCGAGCGTTTCCGCTCACCCGTCGCGGTTGTGGAAGCGTGGATGATCTGGACTTCGATGGCGGCCCTGGCCGTGAATGGGGGCATCTCCCTGGCATTGGTCCGCGGGCGGGGCGACCTCAATCTCCGCAGCATCCTCATTCACAATTTCGGTGACGCACTTTCCAACATTGCCATTATCGTCGGCGCCGTCCTCATTGGAAAGACCGGCGCACATTGGATCGACCCTCTTCTCGGCTTGGGCATCGGGCTGCTCGTGCTCTGGTCGAGCGTCGGCATCCTGCGCGAATCGTCACACTTGCTTTTGGAAGGCCGTCCGCATGAGTTGCAAGTCGAGGAAGTCGCCCGCGCCATCCTAACGGTGGAAGGCGTGCAGGAAGTCCACGACGTCCACCTGTGGTCGCTTGGCGGCGGTCACAATGCGCTCAGCCTGCATGCGCGGATTCCCGACATGCACTTGGACGAGTGCGAGCGCCTGCTCGACGCCATCCGGCAGGTTGCTGCGAAGCAATTTCACATCGAACACACCACCGTCCAGCTGGAACGCGCCGGTCTGCCGGCGCAATCCGGCTACGTCATGCCCGAACCCGCAAAGAAATAGCTGCCCGGCACCTGCCGGCATAAACAACAGCACAAGAATCAAGAATATAGGTTTATGATTGCCGGACCGAGTGGCCCGTACTGTTGGGTGTGAATACCATTGGATCCACATGACAAACCCCGCGGCATTCTGAGTGCGCTGCTGGCTCTCGTGCTGCTGGTCTTGATGGCGGTGTTGGCGGGCGGTGCAGCCCTCGGCGAGTCCGTCACCGTCGACGAAGTCTCCCACATCGGCGCCGGTGTCAGCTATCTCGAGAGGCTCGATCTGCGAATGAATCCCGAGCACCCGCCGCTCGCGAAAGTGCTGGCGGCGATTCCCTTGGTAATCCGAGGAGTTCGCGCGGACTATAACCACATCTCCTGGAGCATCAGCGAAAAATTCTTTCCGGCATACATGGGTCAGTGGGTGTTCGGTGAATGGCTGCTCGAGAGGTGGAACGACCCGAAGACCTTGCTCAAGTGGGCGCGGTTGCCGATGCTGTTGCTTATGCTGGCGCTCGGATGCGCCGTATACGTCCTTGCCAGGCGGCTCGGAGGTGCGTGGGGCGGGCTGCTTTGCCTCAGCCTGTACGTAAGCACCCCGGCGTTTCTTGCTTTCGGCCCCCTGGTGCACACGGATGTGGCATTGACGCTGTTCTCGCTGCTTGCGCTGTGGACGTTTTCGAGCCTATGGCGTGAGCCAACCCGGGGAAATGTCTTGCGCTTCGCTTTGAGCCTGGCCGGAGCGTTGCTCTCGAAATTTACTGCGGGGGTTCTGTTCTTTGCCTTTGCGGTGTTTGTCCTGAGCTTGCGGTTGCGCCGCGTCCCAGGGACACCCGAAGGCAAGGCCGAGGCCCGCGATTGGCGGAGGGCGCGCCTGCGAGCAACCCTCCTGGGCGCATTGGGTTCCGCCTTGATTGTGTATGTCTTTTATTTGGTGTTTTCCTGGCATCAACCATCCGATGCGCTCTACCGGCTGGGCACTGGCCCGCTGGCGCTCTTTTTCCGGCGCGTGCTTCTGCCCCCGGTGCTGTATCTGCGCGGCGTGTTTTGGGTGCTGCTCACCGGGAGAAGGCCGACCTTTGTTCTCGGGCAGAGCTATCCACGCGGCGTGTGGTTCTATTTTCCGGTGGTCTTTGCTTTCAAATCGCCGCTGGGGTTCTTACTCTTGCCTCCCCTATCCCTGCTGATTGCGCTTCGCCGCCAATCGCGCAGTGCCAGCAGCGTTTCTTCGATTCCCTCACCATTTGCGGTGCACTGGCTGCTGATTTTGCTGCTCGCCCCCGTGCCGCGGATGCTCGGCGGAGCGGAGCGTTCCGGCGTCACCGTGGGTGGCGTCGCGGTCGCGGTGCTTGCGGCCAGTTGTCTTTTCACGGCAGTCCGCGCTTATCCTTATTACTTCCCCTTTATCAATTCACTCGGCCTGGGACATCCTGCCTACGAGCTGGTCAACGACTCCAATGTGGACTGGAACCAGTCGCTCCCGGAACTCGAGCGCTTCGTGGAACAACACGGACTTCACAGAATTGCCGTGGATGAGTATGGATTTTCCGATCCCACGGTGTTCGTTCCGCGGGCGCACGTTTGGAATTGCCAAACGCCCGCGCCGGAAGATCTAGGTCAGTGGGTGGCGCTCTCCGCGAACATGATTCTGGACGGGCACAACTGTCAATGGCTCATGCAGTATCCGCACGAGGCTTTGGCCGGCGGGAGCATGTACGCGGTGCACTTGTATGCACAAATTCCTGCGGCGGGGCGTCCCGGCGGGCCGCCGCTGCCTTCCTCGTTCCGCCAGTTTGGCGGGGCGCTTTTCGACATCCCAGGCTTGTTCCACCACCTGTACCAGCACCCGGATGACCTCCCGCGCGCCATGGAATGGATGCAGGCGGCGCAGACTGCCCTGAGCAAGTCGCCAGGGCCCCCTCCCAAGTTGCCCTGGGAACGCTGACGAAGCTGATGCTCCCTGTTCAGTCCTAAATGGCCGGAGCCACAGCTCGAAGGGAGGTGTTCTGCGATCTTACGAATTTCGGTTTCGGTCGTTTCCCGGTGGTCCATCGGTCCGATTTCCTATCCCGTCCCTTAATCCCTACCCCCCGGTCCCCTCCCTGTGTTATAACCGTGCAGCCGTGAATTTCACCGCGAATCCGGCCTCTGCCGGCGACTCAGCTCGATCGGTCAAGGCCTTCGATTCAATCGAAGCGTCCTCGCACGCCGGCGAGCTTCCGGCCGTTCGAAACGAGGATCCGTCGCGGTATTGCCCGGTTTGCTCCGAGCGGTTGGAATCGCGTCGTTGCAAGTTGATCTGCTCGGTCTGCGGCTATTACATGTCCTGCGCGGACTACTATTAGCCGTTCCCCGGCGGTCTGCAAATCGGCTGCGGTGGCTTCAGGAAATTTGACCGGCGCCAGGTCTTCGATTACGATTCATCGCTCCCGGTTAACCCTAATTTGATAAGCTTTACGGCTCCGGCACGGGTTGCCGCCGGAACCTCTTTTTGACGAGGAGGAAACGAACGTGGCATTGAAGATGACCAATCGCGAAGTGGATGGCGTCTCGGTGGTGGCGCTGGACGGCCGTATTGTGCTCGGCGAGGAAAGCAACGCGCTGCGAGAAAAAGTGAAGAGCCTCATCGCCTCGGGAAAAAAGAAAATTGTCCTCAACATGGACAACGTGACGTTTATCGACAGCGCCGGGCTGGGCACTCTGGTTGCCGCCCATCACAGCGCTAAATCCCAGGGCGCCGGGTTGCGCCTCTGCCATCTCGGCAGCAAGTTCCAGGAAGTTCTGCAGATCACCAAGCTGATGACCGTCTTCGACGTTTACAACACCGAAGCCGAGGCCGTCGCCAGCTTTTCGAAGTAGCGCTGCCGTTTCGAACGGGAACTCTCGGGAGGAAGCAGGGCCCGGAGTGCCCTGTTTTTGTCCTCACTCGCGTCTTTCTCGGGTTCCTTTGTGAAAACAAAGCCCAAAGCCGTCGAGAAATCCTTCAAGGCCACTCTTGAGCGCATGCAGTCGTCGAGTCTCGGCTGGGTCATCATTCGCATCCCCTTCGACGTTTCCAAAGTCTGGAGCGTGCGCGGCAGGCTCCGCGTCAAAGGGGAAATCAACGGCTTCCCGTTTCGCACAGCACTGTTCCCCACAGGCAGGGGCTATCACTTCCTTCTCGTCAACAAGCGCATGCAAGCAGGCGGCGATGTGCGTCCAGGCGGCACGGCGCATTTTTGCCTCGAACCGGACTTGGAAGTCCGCAAGGCTGTTGTCCCCGTAGAACTAAAGCGCTTCCTCTCGCAGGATCGCGCGCTCGGCCGCTGGTTCGACAATCTCAGCTATTCCATCCGCAAGTGGTTCACCGATTCGATCACGCAACCAAAAAGCAGGGACGCGCGCATGCGCCGCGCGGAGCAAATTGCCGAGCGCTTGCTGACCGCCATGGAAGCCGAACGCGACCTGCCTCCCATCCTGAAAGCCGCGTTCGCGCGTGATCCTCGCGCTTATCAGGGCTGGCAGCGCATGTCTCCCACGCAACGCCGCCACCAGTTGCTCAGTGTCTTCTACTATCGCAGCCCGGAAGCCCGCGACCGCCGCATCAGCAAAATGCTCGAAGAAGCTGCCGCCCGCGCCAGCAAGGTCGCGCGAAAGGAACTGGCATAGGTCGAGCGGGATCACCGTGCTGCGCCCTAGCTTAGAAACCAATCGAACCAGTGAGAAGTTGCTTTCGTTCCTGTCCGTGAAGCTCCCCTGCGTCATCCGCTTGCCGTAACGCGGAACGGTTTGCGGGATACCGCAGCAATTTGCGATGCGTTGGAGTGGGTTTAATTTAAAAGGGCTTAACAGGAACGAAGCGAAGCCGCCAGCTCCAGATTCGCCTGCAGCCGGCGTCCTACCTGCACGGCGGCGTAGCGCGCGCAAATCGCGCGCTCCTGCTCGCTCCAGGCAGCGAGCGCCGGCATGTGCTTGCCTAGCAGGACGCCGAGAGCCTGCACAAAGCGGTAATAGACGCGCACCAGGCCAAGCCCTCCGCGATCAGTTTCGAGATCGGGCGTCAAATCATGCAGCTCGGCTAGCGTTGCAAAGTGTTGCGGCAAAAGGCGTGCCTCTTCGATATGGGCTGCAGCCAGCACTCGGTCCGAGACCGGAAGAGCGGCAACCCCCGTCAGCACTGCCCTCAGGTAGTAGAGAGCAAACTGTGACAGGGCCACCATTGAGATCGTAAATACTATGGCTGCGAACATCCCTCTGCCTCGTATAAGGGATATTGCCCGGGCGCAAGAATAGTTCCAATGGCTCCGAAGTACTAAGGGCGTGGAACGACCGGCGTAACGTCCTCGAAAACAAAGCCGTCTCCTCCGGGTTTCGGACGCCTCTTTGAAAGAACGCCTTGTCATTTCCTTGCGGCCAGCCTATCCTCCAACTTATCAGTCACTTACGGGTCGCTCGGTTGGAGATGCAGCGAACCCCTTGTGGGGAGGGAGAAAAGGACCATGGCTCGGACTCGCATCACGGTATGGACCACTGCTCGGATAGCGTTGCTCGCAGTTTGCCTTACGCTTTTCGCCTGGCCGCCGTTCGGCAAACCAGGGGATGCGCGTGAGGCCGAACGCGCTGCCATCAACGCCGTACTGAAAGCTCAGCAAGCGGCCTGGAATCGCGGCGATGTGGAAGCCTTTCTGACCGGCTATTGGCATTCGACCGAATTGACTTTCTCCGGAAGCAACGGAGTCGCGCGCGGCACCGCTGGCGACGTCGGCGGCGTGTTCACCCTCGTTTGGGAGAAGTTCCCCGACGGCTGGAAGATCATCCACGACCACACCAGCACCGTGTCTTTTCCCCAGCCGAATCCCTAGAAGTTTCCTGGCGAGGCCTTCGATCGGAATCCGAAACGTATCCTTTCATAGAAGTTCCTTGTGCGAAGACGGGGGAGGTTCAGGTCAGACATCAGAGTCCTAAAATAGGAGCCGCTCAAAGGAGCTCATTCTGGCCTGACAGCGCCTTAGGGTGGCTATAGAATTTCCAAAATCTCTTCGTAACGCTTGAACGGTGGAATGAGGTAGGCGCCGGCAAGCTCGCTCCGCGCCCAAGCGAGCATCTGCCTTGCAACTTGGAAGCCGCAATCGCGCGCAGCAGCTCCGGCAGCTTCCATGGACTTCAACAACGCCTCAGGAATAACCATGCCAGGCACTTCGTTGTTCAACCGCAGCGCCTGCTTATAGCTATTGAGCGGCCAGACCCCGATCAAGATGGGAATGGGCGGCTTGTCGCCAAGCTTTTTCAAAAACGCGTGCCAATGCTCCGGGTCGAACAGCGGCTGCGTCATCGCATAGTGCGCGCCGGCTTCCACCTTCGCATGGAAACGCGCGATTTCATTATCCAGATCATCGGCCACCGGGTTGAGCGCCACGCCGATGGCGAAATTCGTCGCGCCGCCCAGCGTTTTGCCCGCCCAGTCCGTCCCTTGATTCAGCCGGCTAAGCACTTTCACCAGGCCCACCGAATCCACTTCATACACGCCGCTGGTTTCCGGGTAATCGCCCACCGAAGGTGGGTCGCCGGTAATCGCCAGCACGTTGCGCACACCGCCCACCGTCCACGCGCCCAGCAGCGCCGCTTGCAGCCCAATAATATTTTGGTCGCGCGTCGTCAAATGCGGAATGGTTTCCACACCGCGCGCTTCGAGCGCACCGGCAACCACCAGCGCGTCCATCCCCACGCGCGCCATCGCTCCGCTGTTGATGTCGATGGCGTCTATCTTGCGCGAGGCCATCACCTTGTCCACCTGCTCGAAGATGCGGTCGAGCGCGAGTCCTTTTGGCGGATCGATTTCCACGCAAATCGTGAACTCTTTTTTCCTCAGCTTTTTCCAGAATCGGCTCTCGGGTTCGCGCTGCGAGACCGCGGCCGGCTTCGCGACTGCTTCCACCGCCACCGGGGACGTAGCATGGGCCTTCGCCGGGCGCAGCGACTTGACCGCTTCCGCCATCGCCTGAATGTGCGCCGGCGTCGTACCGCAGCAGCCACCCAGAATGCGCACTCCCAGCGCCGCCGCTTCGCGGGCAAACAGCGCGAAATATTGCGGCGACGATTTCGGATACACGATGCGGTCGCCTTCTCGCTTGGGGAAGCCTGCGTTGGGCATGCCGCTGGTTCGACTGTCGTCCACCGCCGCAAGCTCTTGCAAAATCGGGAGCAGCGCCTGCGGACCCAGCGTGCAATTCGCGCCAATCACCTGCACATTTTTGCTTTTTAGTTGTGCCGCGGCGTCCGAAGGCCGAATGTCGCCGTGGGTCGTGCCTTCTTCCGAATAGGTGAGCTGCGCCACGATGGGCAAGCCGGAAAACGAGCGAATGGCATCCACCGCGAGCAAGATCTCTTCGATGTAGGAAAAAGTTTCGAGAATGTAGAAATCGACGCCGCGCTCCTCGAGCGCCAGCGCCTGCTCATAAAAAACATCCAGGATCTCCTTGTCGTCGGGATGGCGCGCCTGCACACCCAGACCGAGTGGCCCGATCGAGCCCGCGATGAGCACTTCCCGCGCCGCGGACTCGCGGGCTTCCCGCGCAATCTTGACGCCGCGGCTGTTGAATCGCTGCACCTCGTCGCCGAGTCCCAGCGGCGCCAGCTTGAAGCGATTCGCTCCGAACGTATTGGTCTCGATGATCTGCGCGCCCGCCTCGATGTATGCCTGATGCACGCGGAAGACCGCTTCCGGCTCGGTCGCGTTCAACTCGTCGAAGCACCGCTGCGGACCCACCGCTTCGTGCAGCATCGAACCCATCGCTCCATCGGCGATGAGAATCGCGTCCTTCAGCCGCTCATTGAAATCGTAGATTTTCATTTAGCTGTTCGCACATTTGCCAAAACAAAGGCCTTGGTCACCCGTATCGAGGGCTGCGGTTCTTCCCCGCGCCTGTGCGCAAGGCTTGGGCAATCGCAACACCGAGAGAAAGCCAGGCGGGAGCAAAGACGGAGAGCAGCAACCCAGAAGAATCTGACCGAACCCTTTCGCGTCACGCGCTCTCCCTACCGCTTTTGCTCCATGAGCGAGGCCACCGTGCTCATGAGGTCGTACTTGGTGAGAATTTCGAAGTGCGAATTGCCCATGTCCACGAACACCGCCGGGTTTTCGTGGCTGAGGATGTGCGTCACGCGCTCGACCGGCGCCGTCTTCGGCACTTGCGGCAAGGGATTGCTCATCACTTCGCGCACCACCAGCTTCCGCAAATCCTTGCCTTGCAGCGCCAAATTCAAAATCTGATCCTCGTAGATCGTCCCAATCGGCGTGTTCTCCTCGAACACGGGAATCTGCGAAATGTCCTGGTCCTGCATGCTCTTCAGCGCGTGAAAAACGGTCTGATACGGCCGCGCAATCACCAGTTCGCGCACCTTGCCGGCGGCATGCTTGGCCTTCACCACTTCGGCTGCCGTGATTTGCACCGCCGCATCCACGTATCCGCGCTCGCGCATCCATTCGTCGTTGTACGCTTTGCTCAGGTAGCGCATCCCCGTGTCGGGCAGCAGCGCCACCAGAAAATCGCCGGGCCCCAGGTTTTTCGCCAGCCGCAAAGCGCCCGACAGGCATCCGCCACCCGAACCTCCGGTGAACAGTCCTTCCAATTTAGCCAGCCGCCGCGCCACCACAAAACACTCCTCGTCATTCACCTGGATAATGTCATCGAGAATCTTCAAATTCATCGTCGTCGGGAAAAAATCTTCGCCGATGCCCTCGACCACATAGGTCTTCGCTTTAATGGTGGTCCCGGTCTTCACGAAGTCGTAATACAGGGAGCCGTATGGATCGACGCCAATAATCTTGACCGCGGGATTTTTTTCCTTCAGATACTTCCCCGCGCCGCTGATGGTCCCGCCGGTGCCCAACCCGCAAACAAAGTGCGTGATCTTCCCTTCGCTGTCCTCCCAAATCTCCGGTCCCGTGGTGAGGTAGTGCGCCTCGGGATTCATCGGGTTGTCGTACTGATTCGGATAATAGGAATTGGGAATTTCGCGCGCGAGTTTCTTTGCCACCGAGTAGTAGCTGCGCGGATCTTCCGGCTCCACTGCCGTGGGGCACACGATGACTTCCGCGCCCAGGGCCTTCAGCAAATCCACTTTTTCCTTCGACTGCTTGTCCGTTGTTGTAAACACGCATTTGTAGCCGCGCACTGCCGCCACCAGCGCCAGCCCCATGCCGGTATTCCCCGAGGTGCCTTCGATGATCGTGCCGCCCGGTTTCAGCAGGCCGCGTTTTTCGGCGTCATTAATCATGGTCATGCCGATGCGGTCCTTCACCGACCCGCCCGGGTTCATGAACTCCGCCTTCACGTAGATCCGCGGCTTCAGGTCCTTGGTAATGCGGTTCAGCCGCACCAGCGGCGTATGCCCGATTGCTTCGAGAATGTTGTTGCACTTCATCCCTTGTCTCGGTCTCTTTTGGTTGGCGGTTTCTCCGCGAAGGTGCCTTCAGTTTAGCATCATTGCAAAACCCGCGGATACTTCCCGCCGCCAGTGTTGAAATGATGCCGATTGGATTATTCTTTCGGGCACGCGAACATAGTACTGCCGATGGTAGAGAATCGAGCCCAAGGAGATCAAACATGGACAGGCAAAACATTTCCAGCGGAGCGCCCTGGGAGCCGATTGTCGGTTACTCGCGCGCGGTGCGCATCGGCAACACCGTCACGGTTTCGGGAACCACGGCGACGGGGCCCGACGGAAGAATTGTGGGCGTAGGCGACGCCCGCGCGCAAACCATCCAAACCATCCGCAACATCGAAGCCGCGCTCGCGAAGGCCGGTGCGGCACTGAAGGATGTCGTGCGCACGCGCATTTACGTCACCGACATTTCCGAATGGGAAAAGGTGGGCCGCGCGCACGGAGAATTTTTCGGCGAGATTCGTCCCGCGACGAGCATGGTCGAAGTGAGCAAGCTGATTTCCCCCGAAATGCTTGTGGAAATCGAAGCCGATGCCGTAGTCTCTTAAAACCGCCTGAAGGCGAAAATCTCTCGAAAGATCAAGGACCGCGATTGCACGAAAAAAAAATGCCCCCCGCGTTGTACGATTCGTTCATCGCGGACTACTACGACGAAGCGCCGCTCGTGCGTCAGCGCACGCAGGACGTCGCGTTTTACCGCGACGCCGCGCGGGAGTTCGGCGATCCCGTGCTCGAGCTCGGCTGCGGCACCGGGCGCATCGCCATGGCGCTCGCGCAAATGGGCAAGCGCGTCACCGGTCTCGACCTTTCCGAACGCATGCTCGAGCACGCCGCGCGCAAGCGCGCCGCGCTCAACAAAGAAGAGCGCGAACGCGTCCATCTCGTGCAGGGCGACATGACCCAGTTTGACCTGGGCGAAAAGTTCCAGCTCATCCTTATTCCGTTCCGTTCGTTTCAGCACTTGCTCGAGGTGCGCGACCAGATGGCCTGCCTCGAGCAGGTCCGCAAGCATCTCCGGCCTGCCGGCCGCCTCATCCTGGACGTGTTCCAGACCGACGCCGAGCGCATCCACGATCCCGTCCACATGCGCGAATCCCCGCTGGTCGAGTACAGGACGCACCAGGGCAAGCAGGTGCGCATCAGCGAACGTGTTGCCGCGTTTCATCGCGCCGAGCAGCGCAATGACTCCGAGATGATCTACACCATCGAACATCCCGACGGGCGCAAGGAGCGCCTGGTGTTTGCCTGGCCGCTACGCTATTTCTTCCGCTACGAAGTCGAGCACCTGCTCTCGCGCTGCGGCTTCCGCGTGGGTGCGGAATATGGAGATTTTGACAAAACGCCCATCCGTGACGACTCGCCCGAAATGATCTTCGTCGCCGAGCCCAGCGGGTAGCTGCGGCTTTAGGCCGCCGTCGAGGCTGGTGCTACGACCTTCTGGCAGAGTTTTCCGCAGGATGGCCAGGCAAGTACGTTGCTCGCACCTCGGCGTTTGCTTTTCAAGCTAGCGGCTATTTGCGCTTGGCGTGGAAGACGCCGTTCGGCTGGTTGAAGACGGCTTCCCTGACTCTGCCGGAGGCCTCCATCTGAAAGTCGATGCTGAAGCCGGGGAGGCCCTTCACGTCGAACGACAGTTCCTTGCGGGGAATCAGCTCGTACACCGGCTGGCCTGGCACGGTGAGGCGCAGAACATCACCCACAAGAGCAACGGTCACGGTCTCGTCGGCGAGCAGGTAGTCGCCCGCGAGTTGCTGCAAAAGGTCTTTTGCGACTTTTTCGGGCGAGCGCGTGAAGACGAGGTCTTCGCCGAGCGCAGGTTCGAGCGTGGCGGCGATGCGGTCGATGTCGCCTTTCTTGTTCATCTCAAACTGAAACTTTTCGCCGGCCGCGACGCTGTCGGAATCCTCGGGGACCCGAAAGATGTCATAGTGGTAGTGCTCGAGCGGAAATGGGCCCAGTCGGTTAAGGCTCAGCTCGAGGGCGTCGCCCTTGACCGCAACCTTCAGGATGCCGTAGCCCGGATTCTGGTATTCGCCGGCGTACTCCGCAAGGCTGTGCGAGGGATGCGTGCCGGTCTTGCGGTCGGCGGGCTTGTTCTTCTTGGCTTCCTCTTCCTGTTTCTTGCCTTTGGCTTCAAGGTCCTTGAACCGATCGAACCAGGGCAAAGGATCGAGCCCGAGCAGACGGTCGTAGACGTTGTAGGCAAGAACTTCCGGCGTTTGGCCGTGCGGCAGATTTGTGAGCACCACCACGCCCAGGTGGTCGTCGGGAAGCATGGACAGCAGCGCGTAGAAGCCGTCGATGCCGCCGTTGTGCCAGACCAGATTGTGGCCGCGATACGCGGTCACCACCCAGGCCAGCCCGTAGCTGAAATGGCCGAGACCGGACATGCTGAATGCGGGCGGCGGATCGGGGATGGCCGTTTGCGGGCTGTGCATTTCGCGCAGGTCGCTCTCGGCGACGATGGGCTTGCCGTCGTATCTGCCCTCGCCCAGCTGAAAAATCAAATAGTGCGCCATGTCGTCAACGCTGGAATTGATGGCGCCTGCGGGACCGATGGCGTCGATGTTGTGGAACGGAACCTTGGTGACGACCTCCTTCTTTAGTTCGTAGGGGAGGGCGTGGTCGTCGGCTCTTTCGATATCCGCGACGGACAAATCGGAATGCGACATGCCCAGCGGAGCAAAAATCTTTTCGCGAATCGAGCCTTCCCAACCAAGACCGGTGAGCTTCCCTTCGAGGTAGCCCATGGTCATGACGGTGAGATTGTTGTACTGATAGGCGCTGCGAAAGCCCTTGTTGGGCTTGAGATAGCGCAAGCGGCTGACGAGGTCTTCGCGGCTGAAATCGGAGGAATACCAAACCAGGTCGTGGCGAGGTAGACCGGTGCGATGCGAGAAAAGATCGCGGGGCGTGGCCTGCTCGCTGGCGACCGGATCATACATCTGGAACTCCGGGAGGTAGGTGCGGACGGGCTTGTCCCAGTCGACCTTACCTTCGTTTCTGAGGATGCCGAAGGTGAGAGCCGTGAAGGATTTGGTGATCGAGCCGATGGGAAACAGGGTTGCGGTCGTGACCGGGAGTTTGTTTTCGAGATCGCGATAGCCGAATCCTTTGGCGTAGATGACTTTGCCGTCTTGTACGACGGCCAGGGCGACGCCCGGGACTTTCCATTCCTTCATTGCTTGACGAGCGAGATCATCAAGGCCCTCGAGCTTGGCAGCGGGAGAGGCCGCTCGAGCCGCGGAGGCAGCGGCGGGAGAAGCAGGTTTCTTCTTCTGCGCTTGCGCAGGGTTGGGCACAGCCGCGAGAAGCAGTGCGGACAAGCATATTACCGGCGTCGGTCTTTGCATCGCCGGTCCTTTCCGGCGTGAGGCCAACTCAGAATTCGATGCGCAGGCCAATCTGACCTTCACGGCCAGGCAGGAATTGTGTAACCGTGCCGAAAATGGGTTCTCCGGGATTCAAGGGCGTGTGATTCTGATTTAGATTCACCGCAGCCGGATTCGCGCTGTTGAAAAGGTTGAAGAATTCAAACATGGCTTGCGCCCTGACGCGCTCGGTGATGTTGAATGTCTTCGCGATGCGCGTGTCCATGTTCAGGAAGTGCGGGGCGGTGAAAGCGTTGCGTCCGGTTTTCAGATCCCTGCCGTTAAAGTTTCCATTGCCGTCCTGGTCGATAGGGACAAGGGCGTTCTGCGTATAAGGAAAACCACTCTGTGCCCGGAAAAGGCTGCTGAATTGGATCTTCCAGGGGAGTTGCACTAGCCCGTGGGCTTCGAAAGTGTGGCGCAGGGCAAAATCGGAGTGGCCGGTATCGAGGGCGGCTCCGTTGTAAAAAACGCCCGCCTTAGGCACGTAGTTGCCGTTGCATGCAAAGAAGGAAACCGTGGCATTGGTGCCGCCAGGGCAAGTGCCTCCCTGAGCAATGTTCCCAGGATCGGTCACCACGGGCGGGACGCCGACAAAGCTGTCCGTGGGAAATGTGTTGCCGCCACCAATGGCGCCGGTGCCGAGGTTTGAGGAAAGCGCATCGTCGCCTTCCGAGACATACGAGTAGCTGCCGCCTAAGGTAAAGCGGCGGCTCATGCGCTTTTCAAAAGAAAGCACTCCGCCGTTGTAGGTGCCGGCATACCACGGCCCGAAGCCATTCACTTGTGTCAGGCCGCCGCCGCTGTTATCGATACGGGCCGCAAAGGGAAGATTGGTCTCTCGAACGCCGAGGATGTTTACGATGTCCTTGTGATAAAAGTCCAAGGAGACGACCCAATCGTTGGTGAGTTGACGCTGAACGCCGAGAGTGTAGCTGCGGGTGTACGGAGTGGCAAAGCTGGGATCGATGGTTACCGGGAAGTTGCTGGGCTGGAACACATTGAAGGAGAGCGCACCGAACGGACCCCAGAACCAGAAATTGGACGGCATACCGGTAGCCGTGTCTGCCGCGGTCAGGAAAGCGCTGGGACCGAGACCGGAGAGCTGCTGGACGTTGCTTTGGTTAACGGCAACGTTAGCAGGAATCGGCGTTGGGCCGATCTTATTCAGATGGTCGACTCCGAAGTAAGGAGTGCCCGCAGGGTCGAATGGGTAAGGGCACGGCTGACCAGCGATTTGTGCGTCGGTTTGCGTGGGCGAGAGGCACAATCCAAACAGAGCGGGAGCAATCGTGGGCACGCCGTAGAACAGGCGAGGGAAGGAGAGCGGCTGACTCTCGCGGATATCCGCGCCACCGAAGCCCGGGATGTCGCGAACCAGGCCAAGGCGGAAATGGTCGTAGAAGAGGCCGAAGCTGCCGCGGATAACCGTTTTCGGCGTGGCAGAAAAGGCAAAACCCACGCGCGGTGAGACATTGTCGGTTTTATTGAAGGACGAGTCGTAGTCCCAGCGGAGTCCCGCATTGATGGTCAGGTTGCGGGCAATTTTCCAGTCATCCTGCGCCCACAAGCCCGTGTAGTTGTTGCGCAATTTGATTTGATTAGCTTGCGGGGTTAGACCGCCGATGGTCAGGAGCAGGAAGAAGCCGGCATCGATGGGGCCGAATTGCTGATAGTCGCTCTCCGTGGCAAAGAGCTGATCATTCTGCCCGTTGGCTTCCACGCCATCGACATGAGTGCGCTCAAAGTCCCAACCGAACTTCAAGTTGTGACGGCTGATCGCTTTGTTCAGGTTGGCGCCGAAGGCTCCGTACTTCTGCTCCACAGTCGAGGGAGTGAACGTAGCGCCATAGCTGAACTGGCCTAGATCGCCGAATATACCGAAGGTGGTGTAGCTGCTGAAAAGGTTGAAGGTCGTGTTGGGGCCGGCTTGAGGGTGAGCCGGACTTGTGAGCGTGGGCTCGTCGCGATACTGGCCGCGAAGATTCAGGATGAAGGGGCTTCCGGAGTTCCCAAAGGTCACGACATCGCTGAAGCCGAGAAGCAAATTGCGGTCGCCGAGGTTCGTGCGCGTGGAGGGAAGAGAATTGGCAGCCGAAAGAGGATTGGTGCTGTTGACGTGGACGTTGGTGTAGTTCATTTGCTCGGTGATATGGTGATTGCTCAAAACCTGATCAAATTTGGCGAACAGGCGAACCTCGCGGTTGGTGGTAGGCTCGTTGTACGTTTCCTCGTTGTCGATAAGAAATTGTGGGGTATTGGGGGGAGGGACGAAATTCAGCTGGCGATTTTCGTGGATGCCTTCGGCGGAGCCGAACCAGAAGGCTTTGTCGCGAATCCAGGCGCCGCCGCCGGCGACGTCGTAGTCCCAGCGCAGAAGATAAGGGACATTGGGTTGACCCGGGATGTTGGAACTGTCGAAGGCACTGTTGCGGTGGTAGGCGGAGACCAGGCCGTGAGTATCGTTGGTGCCGGACTTGGTGATGACGTTGACGACGCCACCCGATGCATGGCCGAACTCGGCCTTGTATCCGGTAGTGATGACCTGGAACTCCGCGATCGTGTCCTGATTGAATTGCGCCGCCGCGCCGCCGCTCAGTTCGTCCTGATTGGAAAGACCATCAATCAGGAACCCGGTGTTGTTGGCGCGCTCACCCAGGACCGGCGTGGCGTTGTCGCTATTGAGATCGGCCTGGCGGTTGATGGCCACGCCGGGGACCAGCTGCATCAGGTCCAGATAATTCCTCCCGTTGATGGGCATGTTCACAATCTGGCTGGGAACGATGGTTGCGCCTTGTGAGGAAGCCGTGGTCTCGAGCAGAGGCATCTCGGCGGAGACCACCACCTTTTGCGCGACGGTTCCCACGTCAAGGGAAACGTCGAATTTGAGGGTACGGTTTAGAGTCATCTCCAAATCTTTAAATTCCTGAGTGCTGAACCCGGCGTGAGAAACGGTCAGCCTGTAAATGCCCGCGGGCAGAGCGGAAATCTGATAGTTTCCGGTGGCGTCCGTGGTTGTTTTCCTGCTCACCGCCAGGGTGTTTGCCGTAACGCTCACTTCCGCCCCGGAGATCGCCAGGCCCTGGCGGTCGCTCACCGTGCCCTCAATGGTGGACGTGGTTTGCGCGAGGAAGGCAGGAAGCAAGGGGAAGGCGAGGAAGCCAAGAAGGAGACCAAGGGCGAGGCGCCACATCCCTTTTGGAAGCACAAAGCGATCGGATAAGGAATCGGCGAATGCGACACGGAAACGGTGCATGCGAGCCTCCCACCCAGATTGCCAGTCTTGCCCAGTTATGAGGCACCAGGCAGGTCGCGCGGAGGGAATACACGAAGAGCCTTGTGCAACAGATGATGCAAGGAACTATATTCCACCGGTGCGCGTTACTCTAGGGGCGGGGACGAAATCTGTCAAGGCATTTTGTCATGGAGCAGGGACCTCGGAGAAAATGCAACAAATGTTTCCCCGGTGGGAAGGGCCAGGAGGAAGGTTGGTCGCAGTGACCCTGGGCAACTCCGGCCGGGACCCTCGCTCGGGATGCCACCGCGCAAAGATGGCAGACAGGGCCGGCACGCGACAAGAAAGGGCACGAGGTACCGTGCCCCAACCGGGAAAAAGGGGCGCATTCGCACCAGGGTCGAGAATCACCATTTGGCGCGGACGCGGTACTTCAGGACCGCAGTACCGTCTTTAGCCACGGGAACGTTGAATTGCGCCGCGAAGGCCGCCGTCTTGGTGTACTTGTAGTTGGAAGAGAGCATTTCCCAATCGCCCCCGATGGGTTCGTTCACTTGAACGACGATGGGAATGTCTTTGTGGTTGCGCAGGGTGATCTCATACTCGAATTCCCAGGTGTGCGTGTCCACGTGCTTGTAATCCGTTTGCTTGTGCTCGGCCACGACGTCGAAGGCATTACCGATGTGGATGCTGACCTGTTCGTCTTTGGGTGTGTGATCGATGCGGTCTTCCCCCGCGAAAAGGATGCCGCCCTTGGAGTCTTTCTGATAAACGCGCACATTGCCGGCAGGCAGAGGAATGCCCAGGCCGTTTTTTTCTTCGTTTTTGAATTTGTAGTAGACCATCACGGGATCTTTCAGCGGCGCGCCGGGGGCCTGCTGATTGCGATAGTAGGAACTCTGGCCGTTGACGGCGAAAACCTTTTCGACCGGGATACCGGAGCCCTCAAGCAAGCTGATCTGCTTGGTTTCCTTGTCTTCGACGGAAGTTTTGCGGCCGAGCGTGTAGAGATGATATTCGCTGAAGGCTTCCTGCTGGAATTGCGGTGCTGCAGCCTTGTTCATGCCAGATTCCCTGAGGGCCAAGGCATTGATGGCGGCAGGGGGTTGCACACGGTTCAGTTCACCGGCGACGAGTTCGAGGTGCGCGTTGTGAAAGCCGGTGCCGCTGTTGTTGATGACGGTAACCCAGCCGTCGAGGTCCGCGTTCTTGTCGTCCCTAGCGACCGCGAGGACGTAATCGGCGTTCCAGGAAAGGTTGTTGGCAAGATAGGAAGCCTCAATCTGCTGCTTGCGGGGGCCGGAATTTTCCAGAGACATAACGAGCGTTGGACGGTCGTAAAGATTCGCCGGAACCTCAGGGAAGCGATAGCTCTCGGCGAACATTCCGGTCACGATGTCCGGGCCGATTTTCCAGACCGGTCCGTTGTTGTCGGAAAGTAAGGTGGCTTTGATCTCTTCGTGCTTGGTGGTGCCGCTTTCCTGGTAGGTGCGAACCAGCGTCATCTCCTTGCCGACGTATTTGTGGAGAAGTTTTGCGGGCTCGAGCAGATCGTATTCGTAGTTTTGCTCGATGACGCCGAGCTTGTCCGGGTCGGTGAGCGAGCGGAAATGCACGGTAGCCGGATTGACGGTGGCGGCGATGTCCATGAACTTCAGGCGAAACGTGCCGGCGGGAAGCACGAGATTGCGGACGTCGCGAACCAGCGCAATGTTGGAGTTGTAAACCGTGACGTTCAGCTCGGTCTGATCATTCAACCCGGTGGATTGATCGGGGACCGAGCGGGCCGCTTCTCTTTCCTGGAGCTTCGGAACGGTTTCGTTGCGGGCCGCGGGATATGCGATCACTGCGCCGGCAGTGAGAACGGCGGCGGCGCAAAGCCACCGCGCGGCTGGCGGAATTGTGGGGATTTTCATTTCGCTTTCACCTCAATCGGGATTTGCGTTCTTGGTTAGAACGGCATGCGAGGAATTTCTTGCAAGGAACCCCCCGCAAACAGGACAAGTGGTTGAACCCGCGGCGCAGCATCCTCTCGGGATAAAGCCGCGCCCTTACAGGTCGCATCAACCGAGAATCGCGGAAAAATGCCGCTCGCCGCTCACTGCGAGGCGGCGGGCTTCCAGCTAACTCCGCCGTCGGCGGTTTCCAAGACTTTCGTGTTGCCAAGATTCCAGATGGCGGCGTGGAGCGCGTCGGTCGCGCGAACTCCGCCCAGGTCTTCTTCGAGCGGGGAATGGAGGAGGGCCCAATGCGAGCCGGCATCGGTGGTCAGAAGAATGGTTCCGGCGCGGCCCACGATCCAGCAAACTTTTTCCGAGGGAGCGGCGCCCGCGGTCAGATCCACAACGACATTGCTCGATTGCCGCGACCAGGAAGCGCCGCCATCGCCAGAGAATTCGATCATGCCCGCATGGCCGGCGCGCCAGAGGGTTTTCTTATCGGGGGTGACGATCAAATTCAGATTGGAGGCGCGAGCCATGAGCGCCGGGGATTGACTGAGATTACCGCTAAGCGCTGCTGAAGTGCCGGGAGAAGGAGGTGCAGCCACGGCCCGGCGCAGGTTGGGCGCACGTGACTCTGATTTTGATTTGTTCCCCGGCTCTGCTTCGGGAAGAGGACTTGGCGCGGCAGATTTCTGCGCGCTCGGCGGGCTTGGCTGCATTTGCGTCTGGGCACTCGCCGTTTCCGTTTGTACTACTACGGTTTCCGACATGGTCGCTACGGCGCCGGGCTTCAGTTCGCTAGACGGCTGGTTCTCGGCAGGACTCCGCGCCACGAGGTCATTGGCGGCGCCCTCCGGCCTAACGCGCTCTTTGTTGGCCGCCGGCTTTGCGGGAGCACTCTTGAGGCGGGCTTCAGACTTTTCTTGCTGCTTCAGGGCCCGCGGCATCCGCGTTTCCTCGGCGGAAATCGCTCCGGCGGCGGCCGCCTGATCTTTGGAAAGGCTGGCGGATTGATCCGTTTGTGCCTGATCCAATGGTCGAGACGCTGCGCTCTGCCGAGCGGACGGCGGGGAGGTGGAAGGTGGCTCTGGCTCTGCCGTTGTGACTCTGGCGGGAGTTTTCCATGGCAACGGCTGATTTTCGTGCCAGGCAACCCAGACCAGCAGGCCCGCGGCAAGAGCTCCTGCGGGAGCAAGCCATTGCCAACGCACGCCACGGGAGATAGTTATGATACGAGATTTGTTTGGGAATTTCGCGGGCGTGAGCTCTCGCTCTTCGCGGGCAACCGCCGCCGGCTCCAGGGATTTCGGCAGCAAAGCCTCTTCCGAAGCTTCTGCGGAAGCTCGAACTGGCAGGGAGTCGGTTGCCCCGAGTTCGGCAAGAACGGCCTGGCACCGCGCGCAGCCAACAATGTGTTCTTTCCACGGATTCATTTCTTCGGGCAGGAGCGAGCGCTCATGGTACGCGGCGAGCACATCGGATTCCGGACAATGCAAATTTCCGGCGGGGACGCGCAGGCCGCCCACCAGGAACCCGCTCAAAACGGCGTCAAACTTTTTGTCTTCTTCGGCGGCCATCCCTTTATCTCTCCTTGTTAGAACGGACCTCAGGGCTTCTCTTGCAAGCCCGGCTCAGCCGTCGGGCGGGGGCCATTTGGAAGCCCCGGGTTGCGGCGGGATGGCCTCGAGCAGTTGCGAAAAATCGAAAGACCACGCCTCCGTGGCGTATTCAAAACAGAGCTGGATCTGGGCGTCATCGAGACCGGGTTGCCGAGGAGCACCGGACTGCGCCTGCGGGCCGTCCTTCGCAACACACCCGGATTTCAGAATGGCGATGACCCTGTCTTTCAGTTCCAGCCGCACGCGCTCGAGCTTGCGGGATACGGTGGCCTCGTGCTCGTTCATGGCCTTGCCGATTTCCGCCAGGGTCAGGTCGTTCAGGTAGTAGGAAATCAGCCGGGTGCGATCGAGCGGATCGAGAGAAGCGATAGCCTGCTTGAGGGCCGCGGCCAGCAGCTGAAGGTAGCGCGCGCGGCGCGGGTCGCTCGGTTCCCAGTCCGTTTTGTGCTTGGGAGCGAGGACTTTCTCGAAACCATCGTTGTCCTCGAGACTCTCAAGGCGTTTTTCCTGGCGCAAGACATCGATGTATCGCTGCGCAAGCACGGCGCGAAGCCAGGTGGAAAGTTTGCTGCGGCCATGAAAATGATGAAACAGAGAGACGCGACCGAGGGCGGTTTCCCGGCCATAGAGCGTGGCGTACAAGGAATCGGCAAATTCGCACGCGTAGGCGTCTCCGAGCGGGCGCCGAGTGATTGCGGCGGCAGCGGAGTAAAGATACTGACGGTACGTGGCGAAAAAATGCTCCCAGGCGGATTCGCATCCGGCAGCACAGGCGGTGGCCAAGGCGAGGTCCTCCAGGTGAAGCCCAGCGAGGTAATCCTCGAGCTTTTGGCGGGGAGGCGCGGCGTCCGCGAAGCGTTTCGTGGCGCTGCGTTCCAGGGCGAGCGCGAGACGCTCCAAGGTCAGCCCCCAGCGGGCCGCTTGCGATTCGGCGTAGAGTTTCTCGACGAGGGAGGCGAGACCATCGAGCAGCCGGAAAAGACCCGAGATGGGCTCAGGGTTTTGCTTTGGCGTGTCTTTTGCCATGGCACAGAATAAGGTAATCCCCGCTATATCAACCAACGCCGGAGATTTCCCTTGCATCCTAGAGCATAAGCCCTTGGACGGGAAGTTGCTGAGCAAAACACAAACAATCGGAGGCGAAATTGGAGTATGCTAGGATGGTGTTGCGAACTCTGCCCGCAACGGAAACCGCCTCGCCGGGGTTGGAAAAGTAAGGTGTGTTACGGTGCGCTCACGGGAGCAGTAGCGACTTTGCCTCGATAGTACGAAAGTCCTATTCAGGCTCCCTCAGCCTCGTCAGTACTCTGGTACTGGTAAGAGCGCACTTCCTAATTTACCAGCGGACTTGGGAACACCGGCTATCCCTAGGATTCCCTGTCTCTGGACGGAATTTCACGAGGCGGCACGCGGATGACAACCATGATCGTAGATCCACCAAGCAAGACGTCGATGGGCGTCGGTTTCGACTCCAACCGTGGCCGGATGGGCGACGCGCAAGCATGGAGAAAAACCATCGGAACACGGCCGGTGTCGGCTCGACTGGCCTTGCTTCCCGAAGCAGAGCGGCGCTGGGACCGCATGGGGGTCAGCGCACTTGGGCAAATCGCGGTTCTCGGATTTCTGCTCCTCATCCCCATGGCCTTCCCCGAGCAGATGAAGACCGCGCTGAAATATCAAATTACCGAAATCATGCAGCCGGTGACGATGGTTCCGGTCGCGCCACCGCCGCCTCCCCCGCCGAAGATCAAGCCTAAAGCTGTCCAACCGAAGCCGGAAGTTCCCGTGCCGGTGAAACTGAACCCGAAGCAGCCGCACGTGTTCATGACGGCGAAGGCGATCCAGCCGGAAATGAAGAAGGTCGAAGTGAAGCCGGTCGAGTTGAATCCGCAGTTCGATGAAAAGGTTGAAGTGGAGACGAAGCAACCGAAGCGTCCAAGAGATGAGGTGAAGGTCGGGAACCTATCGACCGGCAGCGCGGCGCCCGCGACGGTCGTGGCACCGCTGGACAAAGTGCAAACAGGCGGATTCGGCGATCCCAATGGGATACCGGGCAAGGGTGATGCGAACCATGCGACCAACGTGAACCGCCTGGGTTCCCCCGCACTGCCCGGTGGACCCGGCTACGGCAACGGCACGGGAGGAGACAAAGGAATTCGCGGCACCGTGGCGAGCACGGGTTTCGGCAACGGAATTGCGAATCCTCCCCCCAGCACGAAAAAGGGCACGGTTCATGAGGGCGGCTTCGCGAATGAATCCGTAGTCACGGAAGCGCCCAAGAAAAAAGTCGCGAGCAGCGAAAACCCCACAACGCCGGTGGACATTTTGGAAAAACCGCATCCGGTCTATACGGCGGAAGGGCGCAGTCTTAAAATCGAAGGCGACGTAGTTCTGGACATGGTCTTTCTGGCGAATGGGAGCATTCAGGTAAACCGGGTCCTTAGCGGCTTGGGTCACGGGCTCGATGACGCCGCCATGCGCGCGGCGCAGTTAATCAAGTTCAAGCCGGCAAAGCGCGATGGCCAACCGGTCGATTTTCCCGCGCGCGTGCGAATCGAGTTCCGCCTGGCCTACTGAGGAGAGGGAAGATGCGTAGAGTGGCAGCAGTTGTTTGTGGTGTGTTGCTGAGCGGATCGGGAGCGGTCGCCCGAGCGACCCCCGGACCGCAGGCCCAGGTCCCCGCGCGGACCATGGCGGATGTGATCGACCGGGTGATCACCAACGAGAACCGCGTCATCCAGCAAATCCGCCAGTACTCGCCGATGGTCGAAACCTACATTCAGAACCAGAGGCCGGACAAAGACCTCGGGTCCGTGCCTGCGGGCGACAAATACTTTCTTGGCCGCGCGGATTTTTCCAAGGGCGTGGCCCTGGTTTCCCTGACGGACACCAACAGCAAGGGACGGAAGATCTTTGGCGCCATCGGCAACTTCTTTTCCTTCTCTGCGGAATTCATACCCGGGGGATTCCTGCAGATGATCTTCATCGACACCAACGGCTTCGACAAGCAGCATTACAAGTTCGATTACGTGCGGCGTGAGTTTCTTGGAGAAGTGCGCTGCCTGACATTCGATGTGACTCCCACGGAGAGGGCCGGCAAAGGCCGTTTCCTCGGGCGCATCTGGGTGGAGGATCAGGACTACAACATCGTGCGGTTTAACGGCGGATACAGCGGCAACGGTCACGCCAGCTGGTACTTCCACTTCGACAGCTGGCGCACCAACGTACAGCCAGGTCTCTGGCTGCCTTCATTTGTTTACAGCCAAGAGAGCGATCTGCATTACGCGGTATCGAAGAGGCTGGACTTCCGGGCGCAAACGCGGCTTTGGGGCTACAACCTCAGCCATGCCGGGGAGGAACAGGAATTGAGCAAGATCCTAATCGAGACCCCGGTGCAAGACGACAGCAAGACAGCCAATGACCTTACTCCTATTCAGGCGCAGCGCTCTTGGGACCGTCAGGCGGAGGACAACGTCACTGACCGTTTCGAGCGCATTGGTTTGATCGCGCCGCGCGGAGAAGTGGACAAAGTGCTCGACACGGTAGTCAACAACCTCGAGGTGACCAACAATATCGAGCTCGACCCCGAGGTACGCTGCCGCATTCTGATGGTGTCGACTTTGGAGTCCTTTACCATCGGCCATACGATCGTATTAAGCCGAGGCTTGGTCGATGTGCTTCCCGATGAAGCCAGCCTGGCAACGATTCTGGCTCATGAACTGGGACACGTAGTCCTTGGCCATCGCATGGATCCTGCCTATGGATTCTTCGACAATTTGCTGGTGGACGATAAGGAGACGTTTCGTCACTTTGGGTTTGCCCGTACGCCGGAGGAAGAGAGAGCGGCGAGTGAGAAGGGCATGCAGTTCCTGAATAACTCGCCTTATAAAAACCAGCTTGGCAACGCCGGGCTGTTCCTGACCGCCCTCGAACAGCGTCAAAAGGAAATTCCTAACCTCATCAGCGGCCACCTGGGGAACCGTGTTCCGGTGATAGCGGACCTCAAGACCGTGACGCCGGCCGACCAAAAACAGAGCCCGCAGACGGTTGTGGCGCTGCCGCTCGGCGGACGCGTGAAGCTTGATCCTTGGGGCGACAGGCTGGAACTCATTAAGAGCAAGCCGGTCGGGACCATTGCCGAACGGGAAAAGATGCCGTTTGAGGTCACGCCGTTCATGCCGTACCTAACGCGGTTTAGCGTGGAACCGGCGAAACCCATTGCGGCAAGCACCGCGGCCCAGCCGGATGCCAAACCGAGTGAGGCGCAGCCCGGCAAGCCGTAAGGGTACCTGGAGAATCACCAGGCGGAAATGTTGCGGCCCGGAGGGAATTCTCTCCGGGCCGAATTTTTTTGTACTTCTTCGTCTTGCTTGGCCCGCTGGCTTTAGTGTGGGGTCGCGAGCTCGCGAATCAGCTTATAGTTGAAAGCCAGGCCATCGTAGAAATCCTGAACACCGACGCGCTCGTCTTTTCCATGCGAGCGGTCGTCATGCTTGTCAAAAAACATGCAGGAGACGCCGTAGGTGGGGATGCCGGCGATGCGGGTGTACTTTCCGTCGGTGGCGCCGGTGGACATGGTCGGGACCAGAGGGACTCCCGGCCAGGTATTGCTCAGAGTTTTTTCCATGGCGGCGGTCAGTTCCGGAAGCAGCGGGGAAGGCGGTACGGGAACTGCGGGAACGACTTTTCCTTCGGGATCGGTCTGCTTCACCATGCTGATTCTTACTTTGGGGTCGTTGGCCACGTGCTCGAGCGTCTTGAGAACTCCCTGCGGGTCTTCCCCTGGGAAAATGCGGCAGTTGACGTTGGCGCGGGCCGTCTGCGGAAGCGCATTGGGCGCATGGCCGCCGGAGAGCATGGTGGCCACGCAAGTGGTGTGCAGCAACGAATTGTAATACGCGCTCGAGGATAGGCGGCGCGCGGCGGCGGGATCCGCGGGCTGTTTGACCACGGCTTCGAGGTCCGCGGATAATTGTCCCGAAGCCAGCGCAGCCATGCGCTTAAAAAAATTACGCGTGATCTCGTTGAGATGCAGCGGAAAAGAAAACGATTGCAGGCGGACGAGCGCGCCGGCCAGGTGATAGATGGCATTGTCCGGCGTGGGAATGGAGCTGTGGCCCCCGGGATTTAGGGATTCGAACTGGAAGTCGACGTAAACTTTTTCGCTGGCCTGAATGGCCGCAAGAATAGGTTTCCCGTTCTCTTTTTCGAATTCGCCCCCGTCCAGGTTGATGCAATACTCCGAATCGATCCAGTCGCGGTGCGCCTTCAGCAGCCAGTTGACGCCGTTGGCCGTGCCGCCCTCTTCGTCGGCGGTTAGCGCCAGAATCAGGTCGCGGTCCGGCACGAAGCCCTCTTTCTTCAGGCGAATAAAGTTGGTGACCAGGATGGCGTCACCTTCTTTCATGTCTTCGGTGCCTCGGCCGTAGAAATAGCCGTCTTTTTCGAGAAATGCGAAGGGATCGGTAGTCCAGTCCTGGCGAAGCGCCTCGACAACATCGAGATGGCCGATAAACAGGACCGGTTTGCGCTTCCCGGCGCCTCGAAAGCGCACCACGAGATTCTTTTTGCGGTCGCTCGGCCCGGCAACGTGAAGATCATCTTCGGCAAACCCTGCGTTGCGAAGTCGCTCGGCCATGGCTTCGGCGGCGGTGGTTACGTTGCCCACGGAGTCGGTGGTGTTGATCTCGATGAGTTGCTTAAAAATGTCACGCGCCATTTGATCGGCGGGACTCAGATTTTGTGCCCCGGCCCCGGGAACGAAACCGCCAATCCAGCTGAACACCACCATCGAAAGAATCGTTTTGTGCATCAGTTCTCCTTGGAGCGGAAATCAGGAAAAAGGCAAAGGGCCTTGCCGTGGCCCGGGATCTACCGCGAGCGCGAGGCGCAAGCAACGCGAAAGATGCGAAGCCGCCCAGAACAATAAAATCATGCCAAAACCGCGGTCCAACAAAAGAAACACGATAAAGGCCAACAGAATCGCAAAGCCGGTGCGTTCCGGACGCATCAATGGGGCGGGAAGGCGGCTATTCACGAAGCGCGCCAGCTCCCGCGGCCATTTGTAAACCCAATACAAACCATAGATCGGAATCAAGTGGAACCAAGCCGCGCGCAGCGGCTTGATGGAATAGGTCCCGGAGGACGCCTGCACCAGCAGCACATGAAACTCATAAACGCACACCAGCCAATACACCAGGCTGATAAAATTCGCAAGGAACAGATAAAGCGGCGGCACGATAAGGGGTTCTTTGGCGAGTTCCGGGTGCAGCGAAATGGCGATCATCTCGGCGATGATGGTTGCCGCTCCGAGCAGGTAGCCCACCCAGATGCGCGGGAAGCGAGGCGGAGCTTGCGGCTGTGCCGGCTGTCCTTGCGAATCTCCGCCCGACGAATCCATTTTGCCCCCGCCAAAGGTGTCTCCGGAGAGTAACGAGCGGGCCGTTGGTACGTCAAACTCTTTGCGAACTTTTTGCGCCTTCGACCACGCGGATTTGCTTCGCGCCGTGCGGCTTGCTTACACTGTCGAGGCTCTGCTTCGACCGAACAATAGGGAGGAAACCATGAGGTTGGTCAGGAAACGGATAGTGCAAATCGCGGCGGGGGCCGCGCTGTTCTTTTCCGGAGTCGCTGCGGGCACGCTGCATGCGCGCAGCGGGGCCGCGCAGAACCGTTTCGGCCAGCCAAAAACCGTGCTGCACATCGTTGTATATAAGTTTCGGGACGACGTGTCGAATTACGACCGCGAGCAGGCCATCAACGGCATCAGGGAAATGGCGGGAAAAATTCCGGGCATCAAAAATATCTGGCTGAAAACGGAGCGCAACCAGGCCCGCGATTTCAGCGGTGTCTACGCCATCGAGTTCGCGAATGCGGAAGCTGCCGCCGATTATGCGGAGAGCCCGGTGCACGAGGCCTGGTCGAAATCTTGGCAGCAAAAGCGCGAGAATAGCCTGTCGTTCCAGGTTTCGAACCCGTAGCCACCGCGGGGTGTGCATGGCTTTTCCTTCGTCACCGAATCGGCAACCTCTTATCCGGGCCGCAAGAACCCCTGCTAGAATCGTTCTATCTTCTGTACCTTTCGATCGGAGAGGATTGGTGCGCGCGGATGGCAAGTTCCGGAACCCCCTTTCCCGCTGAGCCTGAAAAGAAGTGGCGGCTTGGCTTTTGGAGCCTGATCGCGACGCAATTTCAGGGCGCGTTCAACGAAAATGGCCTGAAGAGTCTGGTTTTCTTCCTCATCCTGGCGATGCATTTCGAGCCGCAACAGGAAAACGGCAAAGTTTTCATTCTGAACCTGCTGTTCGCGGTTCCCTTCATTCTCTTTTCCATGACCGGCGGCTATCTCGCAGACCGTTTCAGCAAACGCACGGTCACGATCGGAACCAAGGTCTTTGAGATGGCCGTGATGCTCCTGGCGGTCGTGGCCTTGGCCGAGGGAAACCTGACGCTGGCACTGGCCGCGGTCTTTTTAGCGAGCACCCAAGCAGCTGTCTTTGGACCGTCAAAGTACGGGCTTTTGCCGGAGCTTCTTCCGCAAAAGCTGCTTTCCTGGGGCAATGGGATCATCGAGCTCGGAACGTTTGTTGCCATCATTTCCGCCGTGGTGGTAGCCGGAATCATGGCGGACGCGTTCCGCGGCCGCCAGGCCATTTCCGGCTTGATCTTCCTGGGCTGTTCCGTGGTGGGCCTGGTTTGGGCGCTGGCCATCACTCGCGTTCCCGCCGCGGACCCGTCGAAGAGATTCCGCGCCAACGCTTTCGCGGATGTCTGGGCGCATGGCCGGCTGATTCACCGGGATCGCATACTGTGGCTGGCGGTGGCGGGCAACACCTATTTCTGGTTTTTCGGGGCTCTTCTGCAAAACAACGTCATTTTCTACGGCGAAAGAGTCTTGCGGCTAAGCAGTTCGCACACCGGGCCGCTGCTGGCGGCGGTGGCTATCGGAATTGGTTTGGGCAGCGTGGTGGCGGGCTACCTTTCCGGCGGGAAGATTGAATACGGTCTCATCCCGTTGGGCGCGCTGGGCATGACCGGGTTGGGTTTCGCCCTGGCTATTTCCGGGCTTTCTTCTCTCAAGGTGCTGCTCTTGCTCGCCGCGCTGGGCTTTGCCGGCGGGTTTTTTGTCGTGCCAATCAATGCCTTGATCCAGCACCGCCCTGAAGAACAACACAAGGGCGGCGTGATCGCAACCGCGAATTTGCTTTCCTTTGCGGGCATCGGAGCCGCCGGCGGACTGTATTATCTGCTGACCAATTTCTTCGGGCTTAGCCCGCCGGCAGTCTTTTTCTGGGGGGCGGGCGCCACCCTCGCTGCTTCCGGCTATATCTTGTGCTTGCTGCCGGATTCGCTGCTGCGTTTGCTGCTGTGGCTCGCAACCCACACGTTGTACCGGCTCGATGTGGTGGGTCGCGAGAATGTGCCCGTGCGCGGGGGGGCGCTGCTGACGCCGAATCACGTTTCCATGGCCGATGCCGCATTTTTGCTTGCTTCGATTGACCGTCCGATCCGATTCCTGATGTTCCGCGGCTCCTACGAGCATCCGCTGGTGAAACCTTTCGCGAAAATTCTCGGCGTGATTCCCATTGCGTCGGACCAGGGCCCGCGCGAAATGATTCACTCCTTGCGTCAAGCCACGGAAGCGCTTAAGCACGGCGAAGCGGTGTGCATCTTCCCGGAAGGACAAATGACGCGTATCGGGCAGATGATGCCGTTTCGGCGGGGCATGGAGCGCGTTATCAAGGGCGTCGACGTGCCCATCATCCCTGTGAATCTCGACGGCGTGTGGGGCTCGATTTTCAGTTTTGCCGGCGGGCGCTTCCTTTGGAAATTTCCGAGGCGCGTTCCCTACCCGGTGCGCGTCACGTTTGGAAAGCCACTGCCGTCCACCACAACGTCCGAGGAAGTACGCCGCGTGGTGCAGGACCTCGGAGCAGAGGCTTTCGAGCGGCGCAAAAAGCGCATGCACACGCTGCCAGAAGCGTTTGCCTACACCGCGCGCAGGCATCCCTTGCGGTTTGCCATGGCCGACGGGCAGCGGAAGAAACTCAACTACTTTTCGGCGCTGGTTGCCACTTTGCTTTTAGCGAGGCGGCTAGGCCGGCCCTGGCAGGGCCAGGAAATGGTCGGCGTCTTGCTTCCCCCGTCGGTCCCGGGCGCGCTCGTGAATTTTGCGGCCATGCTGATGGGCAAGGTCCCGGTGAATTTGAACTACACGGTTTCGAGTGCGACGCTGGCTTCGTGCGCCAAGCAGTGCAATTTGAAAACGGTCGTGACCGCCCGCGCTTTTCTCGAGAAAGTCAAGGTTCAGCCGCCGGGCGAAGTGATTTTCATGGAAGACCTAGCCAGCGATCCCGGCTTCGGCGAAAAACTCGCTGCCGTCGTCGCGGCGGGCCTTTTCCCCGGGCGGGCCCTCGGGAGATTTGCGGGCGGCCACCGGCGCAGTTCTCTCGATGACATTGCCACGATCATTTTTTCCAGCGGCTCAACCGGAGATCCCAAAGGCGTGGTCCTCACGCATTACAACATTGCATCGAATGTCGAGCAGCTCAATCAGGTTTTCATGTTGCACGCCCACGACCGCATCCTGGGAATTCTTCCTTTTTTCCACTCCTTTGGCTTTACCGGCACGCTCTGTTTGCCCGCGGCGACCGGTATCGGTGTCGTGTTTCACCCGAATCCGCTCGATTCGCGCGTGATCGGCGCGCTGGTCAGCAAATATGCGGTAACCATGCTGCTCGCCACACCGACTTTCCTGAATGCTTACACGCGCCGCTGCGCGCCTGAAGATTTTGGCAGCTTGCGTTTCGTGATGGCCGGCGCGGAAAAATTGCCGGAACGCATTTCGCAAGCCTTTGAAGACCGCTTCGGCATCCGGCCGCATGAGGGCTACGGCTGCACGGAATGTTCGCCGGCAGTCACGGTGAACACGACCGATTTTCGCGCCGCTTCTTTCCGGCAAGTGGGCGCCAAGCGCGGGACGATCGGCCACCCCCTGCCGGGAGTGGCGGTGAGGATTGTGGACCCGGACACGATGCAGCCGGTCGCTCCAAACGAGCCGGGGCTGCTGCTGGTGCGCGGCCCCAATGTCATGCGCGGGTACCTCAATAAACCGGAAAAAACCGCGGATGTTTTGCGCGACGGCTGGTATAACACCGGCGACATCGCGCGGGTCGACGAAGAAGGTTTTCTGCGGATCACCGACCGCTTGAGCCGCTTCAGCAAGATTGGCGGAGAGATGGTGCCGCACATCAAGGTGGAGGATTTGCTGCAGGAGCTGGCGGGCGCGACCGAACAAACGTTTGTGGTCACCGCCGTGCCCGACGAAAAGAAGGGTGAGCGCCTTGTGGTATTGCACACCTTGCACGACGACCGGCTCGAGCAGTGCCTGGAAAAACTCGGCAAGAGCGACTTGCCCGCGCTGTGGCGGCCTCGCGCGGATCAGTTCCTGCGCATCGAGAAGCTGCCCTATTTGGGTACCGGAAAACTCGATCTTCGAAAAGCGCGTGAGCTGGCGCTGGAGATGACCAAGCGTGCCATCCCCCAATAACTTCGAAGCGGAGCTTGGCGGCGAAGCGGCTGGCATGAAGCCTGCTGAAAAGGATTCATGGTCCCCGACTAGCTTGCTCATCCGTTTGATGGTCGCGGGAACGGTTCTCGCGATCTGGTTCTGGACGCAATCGTTGCTCGGCGCGCGAACTGCGCCTGAGACCGGCGTTGCCGACGCGCTGCACAACCTGACCGCCGGGTGGAATGCCTATTTGGCGCACCATGCGGCGGCTGCCAACGTCTTGCTCATTCTGAGCTCCGCGATCATTGATGCCCTGGGCGTGTTTCTCCTGGGCAGCTGGCTGTTTGGCAGAAGTGTTCGGCCGTTTCTCGGCTTGGTGATGCTGATGCTCTTGCGGCAGATTGCCGAGGCTCTCTGCTCGCTCCCCGTGCCGCCGGGGATGATCTGGCACTACCCCGGATTCCCTTCGCTTTTGGTGACCTACCATGTCGCCAATGACTTTTTCTTCTCTGGACATACGGCCATCGCGGTTTTCGGGGCGCTCGAACTCTCGCGTTTTCGCCGCACCTGGCTCACCTGGGGTGCCATCTTGCTGGTCCTGTTTGAGGTCTTAACCGTTCTCGTCCTGCGCGCCCACTACACCATGGATGTCTTTACGGGAATCCTCGCCGCGCTGTCGATCGCTCGCTTGAGCGAACGCCTGGCTCCGGCTCTCGAACGCTTCCTGACCGAAAAGCGGTAGCCATCCTACCCGAGGAAGCTCTTTGTCTTCGTTTCGGTACAAGAAGCGAAGAGCCCGGGTTCATAGGTCACAGCAAAATGTGTCCCACGTCACAGGAGCCTTGGCACTCGCTCGCATACAGTGTGACAGCGATGATTTGAAGGCACTCGCCGGGATGGCTTGCCGATGGATGGACCGCAAACATCGCCAATGAACCACGCGGAGGTCCCGATGGACCGGGTTCCTATCATTCTCGATGGAAACGAAGCCGCAGCGTCGGTTGCCTACCGGCTGAGCGAGGTGATTGCTATCTACCCCATTACGCCTTCCTCTCCCATGGGCGAGTGGGCGGATCAATGGCGCTCGGAAGGGAAAAAGAACATTTGGGGCGCCGTGCCCGACGTGGTGGAAATGCAAAGCGAAGGCGGCGCCGCCGGGGCGCTGCACGGTGCGCTCGAGACCGGAGTGCTCGGCACCACGTTTACCGCTTCGCAAGGCCTGCTGCTGATGATCCCGAATATGTTCAAGATCGCCGGGGAACTGACCGCCGCGGTCATACACGTTGCCGCCCGCACCGTGGCCACGCATGCCCTTTCCATCTTTGGCGACCACAGCGACGTGATGGCTGCGCGCTCGACGGGCTTCGCGATGCTGGCTTCCAATTCCGTCCAAGAGGCGCACGATTTAGCGTTGATCGCTCATGCCGCGACGCTCGAATCGAGGATTCCTTTCCTGCACTTTTTCGACGGCTTCCGCACCTCCCACGAAGTCAACAAGATCATTCCGCTGCTCGATGAAGACCTTCGCGCCATCGTGGATGAAAGGTTCGTTCGGCAGCATCGTGAACGCGCCCTTTCTCCCGACCGGCCCGTCCTGCGAGGCTCGGCGCAGAATCCCGATGTGTTCTTCCAAGCTCGCGAGGCCGCGAACCCCTTCTATCGCGCTTGCCCGCAAATCGTTCAGGACGTAATGGACCGCTTTGCCAAGCAGACTGGGCGTGGCTACCACCTGTTTGATTACGTCGGCGCGCCCGATGCCGAGCGCGTGGTCATGCTGATGGGTTCCGGCGCCGGTGCGGCAGGGGAATGCCTGAACGCCCTCGAAAAGGCCGGCGAAAAGGTGGGCTTGCTGAAAGTGCGCTTATATAAACCCTTCGCTCTGGAGGCGTTTTTTGCGGCGCTGCCCGCGACCGTCTGTGGCATCGCCGTCCTCGACCGCACCAAGGAGCCGGGCAGCGTTGGCGAACCGTTGTATCAGGACATTGTTACCGCCTTTATGGAGCGCCAGGCCGCAAACGGTGCGCGGCGCATGCCGCGGATCATTGGCGGGCGTTACGGGCTCTCGTCCAAGGAATTTACACCGGCGATGGTCAAGGCCGTCTTCGATGAATTGAAGAAGCCTGAGCCGCAGAATCATTTCACCATCGGCATTCGCGACGACGTCACGCACACCAGCTTGGATTACGATCGAGCATTCTCGACCGAAGATCCGCGGACCGTCCGCGCGCTGTTTTATGGCTTGGGCTCTGATGGCACCGTGGGCGCCAACAAGAACTCCATCAAGATCATCGGCAAGGGCACGAACAATTACGCGCAGGGATATTTCGTCTACGACTCGAAGAAAGCCGGCGCTATCACCGTTTCGCACGTCCGTTTCGGCCCGGAACAGATCGCGTCCACCTATCTCATCTCCCAAGCCAGCTTCGTCGCTTGCCACCAATTCCCGTTCATCGATCGCATCGACGTGCTCTCGGCGGCCGAGCCAGGCGCAACCTTCCTGCTGAACGCCCCCTTTGGTCAGGAAGAAATTTGGAGCCATCTGCCTCGCCAAGTCCAGCAAACCATCATCGACAAGAAGCTCAAATTCTATCTGATCGATGCTTACGGCGTGGCGCGGGAAGCGGGCATGGGCAGCCGCATCAACACCATCATGCAAACATGCTTTTTCGCCATCAGCGGCGTTCTGCCCCGGGGGGAGGCCATCGCCGCCATCAAGCAGGCCATCCAGGAAACCTACGGGAAGCGCGGCGAAGCCGTGGTCCAGAAGAATTTTGCGGCCGTCGATCAGGCGCTATCCCACCTCCATCAGGTGAAAGTTCCGGAAAAGGTTTCCGCAACGTTTGACGTGCTCCCGCCGGTTCCTGCGCGCGCCCCGGCCTTTGTGCGCGAGGTTGTCGGCACGATCATCGCCGGAAACGGCGACGCCTTGCCCGTCAGCGCCCTGCCCATCGACGGCACTTTCCCGACCGCCACCGCGCAATGGGAAAAGCGCAATATCGCGCAGCAAATTCCTGTTTGGGACGCAGAGCTTTGTATCCAGTGCGGGAAGTGCGTGATGGTTTGCCCGCACGCCGTGATTCGCGCCAAAGTCTACGATTCCTTGCTCTTGTCGAACGCGCCGCCCACCTTCAAGACCGCCCAGCCGTGCTGGCGCGAATTTGCATCCCTGCGTTACACCCTCCAAGTTGCGCCGGAAGACTGCACCGGCTGCCGCTTGTGTGTGGAAATCTGCCCGGCTAAGAGCAAGAGCGAAGTGAAACATAAGGCCATCAACATGGAAATGCAGGCACCGCTCCGCCAGCAAGAGAGCGCCAACTGGGAGTTTTTCCTTTCTCTGCCCGAATTCGACCGCGAGCGCATTTCCCACACTCAGGTGAAAGACACGCAGCTTCTCGAGCCGCTCTTCGAATTTTCCGGCGCTTGCGCCGGCTGCGGCGAAACGCCCTACATCAAACTCCTCACGCAGCTTTTTGGCGACCGTTTGCTGATCGCCAATGCCACCGGATGCTCTTCGATCTACGGCGGCAACCTGCCGACCACGCCTTACACGGTGAATCGGGAAGGCCGCGGCCCGGCGTGGTCGAATTCCCTGTTCGAAGACAATGCCGAATTCGGGCTGGGCATGAGGCTCGCGATGGACCAGCAAGCCGTGTTCGCGCATCACCTGCTGACGCAACTCTCAGGCCCGTTGGGCGGCGTGCTAGTGACGGGTTTGCGCGAAGCCGATCAGTCGAAGGAAGCAGGAATCAAAGCCCAGCGCCAGCGCGTCGCCGAGCTGAAAGGCAAGCTCGCGGGCATCGATTCGGCGGAGGCCCGCGCGCTTCTCGCTGTCGCTGACGCGCTGGTGCGCAAGAGCGTCTGGATCGTCGGGGGCGACGGTTGGGCCTACGACATAGGCGCGGCAGGCCTGGACCACGTGCTCGGCTCGGGGCGCAACGTCAACCTCCTGGTGCTTGACACGGAAGTCTATTCCAACACCGGCGGGCAGATGTCCAAAGCCACGCCCCGCGGCTCGGTGGCGAAGTTCGCGACCGGCGGCAAACAGACGGCCAAGAAGGATTTGGCCATGGAGGCCATCAGCTACGGTTACGTGTATGTCGCGCGGGTAGCTATGGGCGGTGGCGACACGCACACCATCAAGGCCTTTCAGGAAGCCGAGGCGCACGACGGCCCGTCGCTCATCATCGCCTACAGTCACTGCATCGCGCACGGATATGACCTGGGTTTCGGGCTGAACCAGCAGAAGAATGCCGTGCTTTCCGGTTACTGGCCGCTGGTGCGCTACAATCCGGCCCTGCGTCTTGCAGGGAAGAACCCTTTTCAGCTCGACTCCAAACCTCCGAGCATCCCGCTCAAACAGTATGCCTACCAAGAGGCGCGCTACACCATGCTCGCGCAAAGCGACCCGAAGGCCGCGCGCGAACTGCTTCGCGCAGCGCAAGACGACGTCGAGCGCCAGTGGCGCGTGTACTCCAGCCGCGCGGCCATGCCGGGTCGGGCGGAAACCCCCCATATCGCCCCGCACGAACCTGAACAAGCCCCGGTCGAGACGGTCAAGGAGGGAGGCGAGGGGAAATGAGCGACATTGCCACCCGGTATCTGGGTCTTACGCTGAAGTCTCCTCTCGTCGCTTCGGCTTCTCCCCTTTGCGAATCCGTGCCGAACATCCGCGAGCTCGAAGACGCGGGCATGGGCGCGGTGGTTCTGCCTTCTCTCTTCGAGGAGCAACTCGAACTGGAAAGCAACGCTCTCGATGATGACCTCTGGCGTGGGGCGGAAAGCTACCCCGAATCCCAGTCGCTGCTTCCCGATCTCGAAGACTACAATCTCGGCCCCGACGGCTATCTCGACTTGATCGAGGGAGCCAAGGCGGCTGTGGACATTCCCGTGATCGCCAGCCTCAATGGCGTGTCACCCGGCGGCTGGGCGGAATATGCAAGGCTCATGGAGGAGGCCGGTGCGGACGCCATTGAACTGAACATCTATTCCATCTCGACCGAGCCTAGCGTGGGTGCCGCAGAGGTCGAAAAGGGCTATGTCGATTTCGTGCGGCAGATCAAGCGCACCACGCGCATCCCGGTCGCCGTGAAACTCTCTCCCTTTTTCAGCGCCCCGGCGAACATCGCCCTGCGCCTCGATGACGCAGGTGCTGATGGCTTGGTGCTCTTCAACCGCTTTTATCAGCCGGACTTCGACGTGGAATCGCTCGAAGTTGTGCCGCGCCTCACGCTGAGCCATCCCGATGAGCTGCTGCTGCGCCTTCATTGGACAGCCATTCTCTCCGATCATGTGGAAGCCGATCTGGCCGTTACCGGGGGAGTGCACAGCGCCGTTGACGTCGTCAAGGCCATCATGGCCGGAGCAAGCGTAACCATGGTGGCCTCCGTGTTATTGCAGAAGGGGATTCACCACGCCTGCTCCATCCTGAGCGATCTTCGCCGCTGGCTGGAAGAACACGAGTACGATTCCGTCCGCCAGATGTGCGGCAGCATGAGCCGCCGCTCGGTCCCCGATCCGAGCGCCTTTGAGCGCGGCAATTATATGCGTGTGCTCAGCTCGCATGCGCTTAAGCCTAGCAGCTAGCTAAGTGGCAAACCGGCCTAGGCGGCGTTTTGACTCCAGTCGCTCGCGGAACCTCGAGACGATTCAGGCGGAGTTTGCCGAAGGGGAGAATGGCAGCATTAGCGCGGATGGAGTCGACTCGGAACGCCCAGCGGCGTGCTTCGAAGAGCAGTTACTACAGATTCCAGAATGTGGCGTCGGGCTTCAGCAATTCGAATCCGGCATCCCAGGCCTCGTGGCTGCGCCACACCACCTCGGCTTCCGCGTCGCGGCCCGTTTCGGGGTGAATCAGCCGCACTCGCCGGTGTAATGGCAGGTCCGCTCCCACGACGGCCATACACCCGGAGTGGCTGACGTCCACGGTGACCGCATTGGCGGTTTCCTTCGCGCCCCCCTGATCCCACTCGACCAGCAGCTTGATGCGCGAAATGATGCGTTTGTGGCTCCGCAATCTCTCCCACCTGTCTCGTAGGGCGCTCGCTGCGGTGCTGGAAACGATATTGGTGCTCATGGGGGACCTCATTACCGGGCTGGCCGGCCCGAAGGGGAACCTCCAAATTAATCCGAGGCGTCGTCCAGGTCAATAGGACTTTTTGATTACTTTTAATTAAGGCTTTTTTAGGGCCTGTCTTTTGGTAAGCCCCGGCCCCCCACGGGCCTCAACCGGTCCGGGTGACGGATAGCACACCGGGGGGCCGCTCAGGTACTAATTCCATCTTGTCTTTCTTGCGCCTCCCCATGACAATTTCTAAACCCTCCGCCTCAGGCGGGTTCTGCATTCTACATACAGTGTCGTCCTCTGGGGACCCACGGACCGATTCACGAACCCAATGCGTTGAGGCGGTCGCCGGTGGGACCCGGCGCAGCATTGGCTTGGCGTTTCAAGAATCCCCAAAAGGAGTTCCAAGTGCGAAAGTCTGAAAGCCGTAAGCATGCATGGTTCCTCTGCGGCCTGCTGCTTGTCCTTCCGGCAAGATGTTTGGCGGCCGCGGACGAAGATGCCCACAAAACGGAGCGCGATGCCGTCAAATGGGATTCTCGATCCCTCCCCGGCGAGAGCCTTGTCTCGAACTATACCGCCGACGCCCCGCGACCCCCGCATTCTTCCAAGGGAGACGCCGGTCACGTTGGCCTGGGGGTGCGGCTTTCGACGATGGGTGCGGGCGCGGAGGCCGCCGTTTCGCTGACCAACCGGCTGAATCTTCGGGGCGGCTTCAACATTTTTCAGTACGGCCGCGGCTTTAGTCACGACGGGATCATCTACAAGGGCCAGGTCGATCTGCGGTCCGGCGAAGCGCATCTCGACTGGTATCCCCTGGGCTACGCCTTCCACCTAAGTCCCGGCCTGCTCATCTACAACGGCAACGGCGCTACGGCCACGGCCAGCGTTCCCGGCGGCAGTACGTTTACTCTCGGCGGCGTAACCTACACGAGCGACCCGAGCAATCCCATCACCGGCTCCGGCAAGGTGGATTTCATGAAAGCCGCACCGACAGCGATGGTCGGATTTGGCAACCTCGTTCCTCCAACCCGTCACTTCACTTTCGATGTCGAGTTCGGCGCCGTCTTTCAGGGATCCGCCCGCACAAAACTGAACTTGGCCGGTGGCGCCTGCCCCAGCGGATTCAACTGCGTCAATGCCGCGACCGACCCCACCGTTCAGGCGAACATCCGCGCGGAACAAACCAAAATTAACAACAAGCTCTCGCCGTACCAATACTATCCGGTGATCGCCTTCGGATTCGGATACCGCTTCTGAGGGCACGAGAACGGCGCGATGTGGTTTTCAGGCAGAAGGCAAAAGCCCAAAAGCCCAAAAGCCCGGTTACTCTTCCTCTTTTCAAGAAACAAACAAGAAGTCTCTCCTAAAAAAACCAAAGCCCCAAGTACCAACCGATACTTGGGGCTTCTTGGAATTTAATCCCGGCAGCGACCTACGTTCCCACGCAGTTACCCGCGCAGTATCATCGGCCCAGCGAGGCTTAACTTCCGTGTTCGGGATGGGAACGGGTGTGACCCTCGCGGTATAACCACCGGAAACTTGTGACTCGCGTTCTTTTTCTTGGCCCAAAGGTCCAACGAATCGCGAGTGTGACAACAGAATGGGCTGGCATTACAAGCTCGACTCGAATCGAGCAAACCGCGGAAGCAAGACGTTGCTTCCCCTTCCTCTTTCGTCTCCGTATATGAGCCAAGACGGTTTGAGAAAGTTTTATGATTAAGCCGAACGGGCGATTAGTACGGGTCAGCTCAACACATTGCTGTGCTTACACCTCCCGCCTATCAAAGTCGTAGTCTTCGACTGCCCTTCTTATCCCGCCGAAGCGGGATTGGGAGACCTTATCTTAGGGCGAGCTTCATGCTTAGATGCATTCAGCATTTATCTCTTCCAGACTTCGCTACCGAGCGATGCCGCTGGCGCGACAGCTCGTACACAAGGGGTCTGTTCATCCCGGTCCTCTCGTACTAGGGACAACTCCCTTCAAGTCTCCTGCGCCCACACCAGATAGGGACCGAACTGTCTCGCGACGTTCTGAACCCAGCTCACGTACCGCTTTAATAGGCGAACAGCCTAACCCTTGGGACCTTCTACAGCCCCAGGATGCGATGAGCCGACATCG